>Ga0154485_1152_pt2 | contig 20594 bp, 16 predicted proteins | sample RifGroC2_FD_115964 | JGI IMG/M metagenome (GOLD analysis project Ga0154485, IMG submission 115964) | Pseudomonadales bacterium GWC2_63_15
CGGTCGGCTCCGATCTGCAGGTGCCGGCGTACGCCGAGATCGTCCTCGAAGGGCATATCCATCCGGGCGAGATGGCCGATGAAGGACCTTACGGCGACCACACCGGCTACTACAACGAGGTCGACCGCTTCCCGGTGTTCACCGTCGAGCGCATCACCCATCGCCGAAACCCGATCTACCACAGCACCTATACCGGGCGTCCGCCGGATGAGCCGGCGATTCTCGGCGTGGCACTGAACGAGGTGTTCGTACCGATCCTGCAGAAGCAGTTCCCGGAAATCGTCGATTTCTACCTGCCGCCGGAAGGCTGTTCCTACCGCATGGCGGTGGTGACCATGAAGAAGCAGTATCCCGGCCACGCCAAGCGGGTCATGCTCGGCGTGTGGAGCTTCCTGCGTCAGTTCATGTACACCAAGTTTGTCATCGTCACCGACGACGACATCAATGCCCGCGACTGGAACGATGTGATCTGGGCCATCACCACACGCATGGATCCCAAGCGCGACACGGTGATGATCGACAACACGCCGATCGACTACCTGGATTTCGCCTCGCCGATCTCCGGGCTGGGCTCGAAGATGGGCCTGGATGCCACCCACAAATGGCCGGGCGAGACCAACCGCGAATGGGGGCGGGTCATCGTTCAGGACCCGGCGGTGAAGCAGCGGGTTGATGAACTCTGGTCGCAGCTGGGTATCGACTGACATATCCGAAGAGGCGGGCCCGAGCCCGCCCGAAAGCCTTGGCGGGTCATCCCGTTCACTGATAAGACGTGCACATGAAAGTTACTTTGCAGCCATCCGGCGCCGTGCTCGACGTGCGGCCCGGCGAACGATTTCTCGATGCCGCCAGGCGTCTGGGCTACGAATGCCCGCAGAGCTGTCGCAACGGCAATTGCCACATCTGCGCCTCGCTGCTGGTCGAAGGACGTGTGCGGCAGGCCGGCGAGGTGCGCGATCACGGCGAGCTGCTGGCCTGCCTGGCCGAGCCACTGGAAGACTGCGTGCTGCTCTGGGATGGCGTGCTGGCGCCCGGCGAATTGCCGGTACGCGAGCTGAGCTGCCAGCTCAGTGGCTACGAAGAGGTCGGTGGCGATGTGGTGCGCTTGCGCCTACGCCTGCCGGCCGGTCGCCAGCCACGCTATCACGCCGGTCAATATCTGTTGCTGCAACGGGAGGACGGTGAGTGGTCGGCGTTTTCCCTCGCCTCTGCTCCCGGCAGTGGCCGAGAGCTGGAGCTGCACGTGCTGGCGCGTGAGGAATCCGCGATCGAGCTGCTGGCATTCCTGCGGCGGCAGGGCTTTGCGCGGATCCAACTGCCATTCGGCGACACGCATCTGGCAGAACTGCCGGACGGTCCCTTGGTGCTGGTTGCAGCGGGCACCGGCATGGCGCAGATGCACAGTCTGATCGAGTATTGCCGCGCAGCCGGGTTCTCGCATCCGGTGCATCTGTACTGGGGTGTTCGCCATCCCGAAGACTTCTATCAGCTGTCGCACTGGGATGAATGGCAGGGCATGAGCAATCTGCATCTGCACCGTGTCGTCAGCGACGTCTGCGGCTGGGAAGGTCGCTGCGGCATGCTGCACGAAGCGATTCGCGAGGATTTCAACGATCTCAAACCGTTGCATATCTATGCCAGCGGCTCGCCGTCGATGGTCTATGGCACGCTGGATGCGTTGGTGGAGGCGGGGATGGACCCGCATCAGATGCGCGCTGACGTGTTTGCCTACGCGCCGCGGGAAAGCTGATTCGGTTTGCTGCGCCAGAATGAAAAACGCCGGGTCGAAAGCCCGGCGTTTTTCGTTCAGCGCGTCTGCCGCTGTTGCAACAGCAGGTTCTTGTAGCCGCTGGCGGCCAGCGTCTTTTGTGCGGCATTCAGTTGCTCGCGGCTGCCGAAGGGTCCGACCAGTACGCGATACCAAGGCTCATCACGCACCTTGACGCTTTCCACACGCACGTCCTGACCAAGCAGGATGATCTGCGCGCGTACTCGATCAGCCTCCGCCTGCTGGCGGAACGAGCCGGCCTGCAGAAAGAACTGGGTAACCGGTGCCTTGGCCACAGTGGGCGGCGGCGGTGGTACCTGGCCATTGAGTGCGGCCTGCGCGCGGGCTTCGTCGATCTTCGCTGCTTCCTCCGGCGTTACCGGCTTAACCGGCGGTTCCGGCTGCTTGGCTTCCGGCGGCAGAATCACTTCCGACTCCGGCAGCAGTGTATAGAAGTCGTATTTCGGCTTGGTCGCCTGCTCGCTCGCTGGCGTGCGCTTGGGCTGCTCCTTGATCGCGGTCTTGGGTGCGTCCTTGTTGCGCTTGACCTCCTCGCCACCCGGTTCGAGGCTCATCAGAAACATGATGAAACCGCCGATGACCAGGCCACATACCAGCCAGATCCAGCCTGGTACGGCCTGTTTGGCGGGCGCCTGATAGCGGCTCGCGCCTCGTTTGGGCGCGGCTTTCTTCCTTGCAGCCACTTACATGCGCTCCAGAGTTTCCAGGCCGAGAAGTTCCAGGCCCTGCTTGAGGGTCTTGCCGGTCAGGGCAGCGAGGCGCAGTCGACTCTGCTTCTGCTCTGGCTGTTCGGCGCTGAGGATCGGGCAGTGCTCGTAGAAACTGGAGAACAGCCCGGCCAGATCGTACAGGTAAGCGCACAGCAAGTGCGGTTCGCCTTTCTCGCCGACGCTGTTCAGCACTTCGCCGAACTGGGCGAGCTTGGCGGCGAGCGCCAGTTCCTGCTCAGCCTCGAGCTGAATCTGCCCGGCGATCTCATCGATGCCTTGACCCAACTTGCGGAAAACGCTGGCCACGCGGGTGTAGGCATAGAGCAGGTAGGGCGCGGTGTTGCCTTCGAAGCTCAGCATCAGTTCGAAGTTGAAGCGATAGTCGCTGGTGCGGTGCTTGGAAAGGTCGGCATATTTGACGGCGCTGATACCCACCGCGCGGGCGATCTGGCGCAGCTCGGCTTCATCGAGGTCCGGATTCTTGCCCTTGACCAAGGCATAGGCGCGCTGCTCGGCTTCGTCGAGCAGATCGATCAGCTTTACCGTGCCGCCGTCGCGGGTCTTGAACGGGCGGCCGTCGGCGCCATTCATGGTGCCGAAGCCCATGTGCTCAAGCTGCATACCGGCATGGACAAAGCCGGCGCGACGCGCCACTTCGAAAGCCATCTGGAAATGCAGGGCCTGGCGCTGATCGACGAAATACAGCGCGCGATCGGCATGCAGGACCTGGCTGCGGTAACGCATGGCTGCCAGGTCGGTGGTGGCGTAGAGGTAGCCGCCGCCGGCCTTCTGCACGATCACCGGGAGCGGATTGCCTTCGGCGTTCTTGAATTCGTCGAGGAAGACGCACTGCGCGCCGTTGTCCTCGGTGAGCAGACCTTTACTGCGCAGGGCTTCGACGATATCTGCAAGCTCGGCGTTGTAGGCGCTCTCACCCTTGACGTCGGCCGGGGTCAGCTTGACGTTGAGGCGGTCGTAGATCTTCTGGCAGTGCGACAGGGAAATATCGTTGAAGCGCGCCCACAGGCTCAGGCATTGTGCGTCCCCGGCTTGAAGCTTTACCACCAGTTCGCGGGCGCGGTCGGCGAACTCGGCGGACTCGTCGAAGCGCTGTTTCGCTGCGCGATAGAACTGCTCCAGGTCGGACAGCTCGCTTTCCGCCGCCGCCGGTTTCTCCTCGAGGTAAGCCAACAGCATGCCGAACTGGGTGCCCCAGTCGCCGACGTGGTTCTGCCGGATCACCTCGTCGCCGAGGTGCTCGAGCACACGACCGACGGCGTCACCAATAATGGTCGAGCGCAGGTGGCCAACATGCATCTCTTTCGCCAGGTTCGGCGATGACAGGTCGATCACCACGCGCTGAGGCGCCGACGCCTTGCGCACTGCCAGCTGTGGATCGGCCAGGGCCGCTTCGAGGCGCTCGGCCAGTGCGTCGCTGTTCTGGAAGAAGTTCAGAAAGCCTGGTCCGGCGATTTCCACCTTGCTGATCTGCGCGTCCTGCGGCAGCGCGGCGATCAGCTTCTCGGCCAGGTCGCGCGGCTTCAGTCCGGCCGGTTTGGCCAGCATCATGGCGATGTTGCTGGCGAAATCGCCGTGGCTCTTGTCCCTGGTGTTTTCCACCTGAATCGCAGGGGTCAGCCCTTCAGGCAGGACGCCTTCGGCGGTCAGGCGGACGAGGGCTTGCTGGATCAGGTGGCGAATGCTGTCTTTCATGGTCGGCTCAGTCCGCAAGTGTGCGCGAAAACCCGGCATTATCGGGTCGCGATGGGTATCGCTTCAAGGTGCGTGGCGCGCAGGGCGGCAAAAGTCCGGGTTTCGATCAGGCGATCAGAACAGATCGATCGGGTCGACATCCAGGCTCCAGCGCACGGCGCGACCGCCGGGCAGTTGTTCGAGCATCGGGACCCAGGCGTCCATCAGCCGGTGCAGGGTCGCCCGCGCGTTGCCCTGAAGCAGTAATTGCGCCCTGTAGCGGCCGGCACGCCGTTCCATCGGTGCGGGAACCGGTCCGAGCAGGTCGACGCCGTTGAGCTGCAGCTGGTCGAGCAACTGTTCGGCGAGGTTGCAGGCGTCGTCGAGGAAGGCTTCGGCCTGGCCGGGCTTCTGTGCCTCGGCGCGCAGCAGCGCCAGATGGCTGAACGGCGGCAGGCCGGCCGCGCGGCGCTCGGACAGGGCCTGCTCGGCGAAGGCGAAATAACCCTGTTCGGTCAGCTGCACCAGCAGCGGATGGTCGGCCAGATGCGTCTGGATGATGACCTTGCCAGGCTCCTCTGCGCGCCCGGCGCGCCCGGCGACCTGGACAATCAGCTGGGCCATGCGCTCGCTGGCGCGGAAGTCGGCTGAGAACAGCCCGCCGTCGGCATCGAGAATCGCCACCAGCGTGACGCGCGGAAAATGGTGACCCTTGGCGAGCATCTGCGTGCCGACCAGCAGGCAGGGTTCGCCGCGGTTGATGGTGCCGATCATCTGCTCCATCGCGCCCTTGCGCGAGGTGCTGTCGCGGTCGATACGCAGCACCGGATAGTCGGGAAAGAGGATGCCCAGGCGCTCCTCGGCGCGTTCCGTTCCGGCGCCAACCGGGCGCAGATCCACCTTGCCGCAGTCCGGACAGTTGCGCGGCGGTCGCTCGACGTGCCCGCAGTGGTGGCAGCGCAGTTCGTTGTGACGTTGATGCAGGGTCATCCGCGCGTCGCAGCGTGGGCACTGGCTGAGCCAGCCGCAGTCATGGCAGAGCAGGGTGGGGGCGAAGCCTCGTCGGTTGAGGTAGACCAAAACCTGCTGGCCGGCGCCGAGGGTTTGGCCGATGGCCTGTTGCAGCGGGCCGGATATGCCGGCGTCCAGCGGGCGACTCTTGACATCCAGGCGCAGGAAGCGCGGCGACTGTGCATTGCCGGCCCGTTGCGTCAGCTTGAGCAGCGCATAGCGGCCGCTGTGGGCGTTGTGCAGGCTTTCCAGCGAGGGCGTGGCCGAACCGAGCACAATCGGCAGGTTCTCCTGGCGCGCGCGCAGCAGGGCCAGATCGCGGGCGTGGTAGCGCAAGCCTTCCTGCTGTTTATAAGAGGCGTCGTGCTCCTCGTCGATGATGATCAGGCCGGGATTCTTCATCGGCGTGAACAGGGCCGAACGGGTACCGATGATGATGTCCGCCTCGCCATCGCGGGCTGCGAGCCAGGCATCGAGTCGTTCACGATCGTTGACGTTGGAGTGCAGCAGCGCGATCCGGGCGTTGAAGCGCTGTTCGAAGCGGGCAAGCGTCTGTGGCCCTAGGTTGATCTCGGGGATCAGCACCAGCGCCTGCTTGCCGGCTTCCAGTACGCGATGAATCAGTTGCAGGTAGACCTCGGTCTTGCCGCTGCCGGTCACCCCCGCCAGCAGGAACGCCTGAAATCCTCCGAGGCCCGCGCTCACCGCCTCGAAGGCCGCGCGTTGCTGTGTATTCAAGGTGAGTTCGGCCTGTAGCAGCCAGCCGCCACTGTGCCCGCGCGTCGGCCTGCTGCGGCGGGATTCGATACGCACCAGGCCCTTTTCCAGCAGCAGGTCGAGGCTGTCCTTGTTCAGCTGCAGTTTGCTGAGCAGCGCATGTGGCAAGCCGTGAGCGTGCTGGGCGATGGCCTTCAGCGCTTCGCGCTGCCTGGGTGCACGAACCAATCGCGGATCGTCAGGGCTCGCGTCTTCGGCTACGTGCCAGTAGCGCTCTTGTCGCGCTTCAGCGGGTTCGCCCTGACGCAGCAGTACCGGCAGTGCCCAGCTGAGGGTGTCGCCAAGGCTGTGCTGATAATACTGCGCGGTCCACAGGCAAAGCTTGAATAGCGGGGCGGGCAGGGGTGGTTTGCTATCCAGCAGTTCCAGGGCCGGCTTGAGCTTTTCCGCCGGCACTTCGCTGTGGTCGCTCAGCTCGACCAGAATGCCGACCACTTCGCGTCGACCGAAGGGCACGCGCAGGCGTACGCCTGGTTGAAGAGCGGCGGGTGACACGCCAGCCGGCGGCAGGTAATCGAACAGGCGACGCAGGGGTGAGGGCAGCGCCAGGCGGAGGATGCTGGAAGACACTCGATGATCCTTGGTGATGTGCGGCGATGGTAAATGATGACGCGATTCGGCGTCGTCGCGAGCGCGCCAGCGGCTCAGCGCGTCTGTCGCCCGCGCTTGCATCACCCTAGCGCTCTGGTATGATTCGCGCCCTACTTCGTGCGGTACTCGACATAGGGTCGGGTGGCGGCACACAATCCTAGAGGATTCACCATGAAAGCCGATATCCATCCTAATTACGTCGAAATCGAGGCCACCTGCAGCTGTGGCAACGTCATCAAGACCCGCTCCACGCTGGGCAAGAACCTGAGCCTCGACGTGTGCTCCGAGTGCCACCCGTTCTACACCGGCAAGCAGAAGGTGCTGGATACCGGCGGCCGTATCGATCGCTTCAAGCAACGTTTCGGTGTGTTCGGCGCCAAGTAAGCTGGCGTACCGGGAATCCAATGGGGTTTTCCGAGCACATGAAAAAGGCGTCCCTGGTGGGCGCCTTTTTCGTTTCCGTCTTCTGGCAAATTCAAGCGCTTGCCTTCTGCCCGTCGCCGGGGCGCTTGTCGACGCTGGAAGTGGCCCAAGTCGTTGACGGCGATACGCTGCGTCTGGTCGATGGTCGCAGCGTGCGGCTGATCGGCATCAACACGCCGGAGCTGGGGCGTGACGGGCGCAAGGCCGAGCCTTTCGCGCTGGCCGCACGGCGCCGACTGCAGGCATTGGTGCATGCCAGTGACGGGCGGGTCGGTCTGGTCCTGGGCCAGGAGCGGCAGGATCGCTATGGGCGCACGCTGGCCCATGCTTATGACGCGCAGGGACGTAATCTCGAGGCCGTGCTGCTTGCCGATGGCCTTGGCTTCATGGTCGCGGTGGCGCCGAATACACGGATGGTGGCCTGTCAGCAGCGGGCCGAGCAGCAGGCGCGGCAAAACGGTCTGGGTGTCTGGCGCGAGCTGAAGCCCGGCTCGCCGCAATCGTTGAGGCGTGGTGGCTTCGCGCTGCTCGAAGGCAGGGTCGAGCGGGTCGAGCGCAATCGCGGCGGCTATTGGCTCGAAATGGATGGTCCGCTGGTGGTGAACATACCGCCGCAGGCGCTTGACGCATTCGATGTCCGGACAATGACCGTGCTTGCCGGGACGCGACTCGAGCTCAGGGGCTGGGTAGTCGACCGCCGCGGACGGGTGGGGGCCGGGCAAGCCCGCTGGATGCTGCGCGTCACCCATCCGGCGATGCTGGGGTTGTCGCGCTGATCGGCTGTTCGTACCGGCGCGTGAATCTACCCGGAAAGTCGTAGCGGCTTGGGCTTGACAGTCAGCCGGCCCGCTGGCTTGTGAGTGCGCTTGTTCTTGGCGTATGCTCGACCGCCTGTCTGTCCCAGTAAAATAAGCGGAAATGCCACATGACTGACCTGAAAACTGCCGCGCTCGAATACCATGCCCAGCCCCGCCCAGGGAAATTGAGCGTCGAGCTGACCAAGCCGACCGCCACTGCTCGTGATCTTTCCCTGGCCTACAGCCCGGGTGTAGCTGAGCCTGTGCGCGAGATCGCTCGCGATGCGGAACTGGCTTACCGCTACACTGGCAAAGGCAACTTGGTGGCTGTTATCTCCGACGGCACCGCTATTCTCGGCTTGGGCAACCTTGGCCCGCTGGCTTCCAAACCGGTGATGGAAGGCAAGGGCGTGCTGTTCAAGCGTTTCGCTGGCGTCGACGTATTCGACATCGAAGTCGATGCGGAAAGCCCGCAGGCCTTCATTGATACCGTCAAGCGCATCTCGATCACCTTTGGTGGCATCAATCTGGAAGATATCAAGGCGCCGGAGTGCTTCGAGATCGAGCGGGCGCTGATCGAGCAGTGCGATATCCCGGTTTTCCATGACGACCAGCATGGCACCGCCATCGTGACGGCTGCCGGCATGCTCAATGCGCTGGAAATCGCCGGCAAGACTCTCGAGCAGGCCAAGATCGTCTGCCTCGGTGCTGGGGCTGCCGCAACCTCGTGCATGAAGCTGCTGGTCAGCATGGGTGCGAAAATCGAGAACATCTTCATGATCGATCGCAAGGGCGTCATCCACGCCGGCCGTGACGATCTGAACCAGTACAAGGCTGTGTTCGCCCATGAAACCGACAAGCGCACTCTGGACGATGCGCTCGAAGGTGCCGACGTTTTCGTCGGCCTGTCAGGCGCCAACCTGCTGAGTCCGGAAGGTCTCAAGCGCATGGCGGCCAATCCGGTTGTCTTCGCCTGCTCCAATCCTGATCCGGAGATCAGCCCGGAGCTGGCGCATGCGACGCGTTCGGATGTCATCATGGCAACTGGTCGCTCGGACTACCCGAACCAGGTCAACAACGTATTGGGCTTCCCGTTCATCTTCCGTGGCGCGCTGGATGTTCGCGCCAAGCGCATTAACGAGGAGATGAAGATCGCGGCCGCCATTGCGCTGCGCGATCTCGCCAAGTTGCCAGTGCCGGCTGAAGTGGCTGCTGCGTACGGTGTGGATAGTCTGGAATTCGGCCGCGAATACATCATTCCGAAGCCAATGGATCCGCGTCTGATCACGTTGGTGTCTGATGCCGTGGCCAAGGCAGCCATCGAAAGTGGCATGGCGACATTGCCTTATCCGTCGCATTATCCGCTGCAGTCGGTTAACGACGTTTTCAACGGCTGACCGCGCTGAAAAAACAAACCCCGCCAAGGCGGGGTTTTTTGTTGGCTGGCGAAAATCGGTCGATCAGAACAGATCCAGCGGGGCGGCTTCATCGGCCGGAAGAGGGCTTCCAGGTGCCTGGGTTCCAGAGTCGAATTCACCCATGGGGGGCGGCGAATCCTCGCTCTTGAAGACCTCGAAATAGGCGTCAGGCGTGCTGGGTGTGGCAGAGCGACCGCTGACCGGATCGATGCGCAGCTTGAGCAGCCCGTCCGGCTCCGCTGGCGGGTGCTCGGGCATGTCCTTTAGCACTGCGCTCATGTAGCTCATCCAGATCGGCAGAGCGACGGTGCCGCCATACTCGTTGCGCCCCAGGCTTTGTGGCTGGTCGAAGCCCGCCCATACCGTGGTTACGATGTCGGCGTTATAGCCGGAGAACCAGCTGTCGATGGAGTCGTTGGTGGTGCCGGTTTTGCCTGCGATGTCACCGCGACCCATGGCCAGCGCACGTCGCCCTGTGCCGCGCTTGATAACGTCCTGCAGCATGCTGGTCATGATGTAGGCGGTACGTTCATCGAGTACCTGCTCGGCAAGGCGTGGTTCGGCGTCGAGTGCCTCGCCGTCATTCAGGTCTCTAGTGTCAGGCGCTGCGTAAGCCTCGGCCTCTGTTTCCTCGGTCTCGGTATTCCGCGATGGCACGCGTGCCGGGTTGGCCTCGAAGAGCAGCTTGCCTTCACGGTCTTCTATGCGCTGGATCAGGTATGGCTCGATCTTGTACCCGCCGTTTGCAAAGGTCGTCCAGCCGGTGGCGATCTCCATAGGTGTAAGCGTCGCCGTACCCAATGCCAGAGATAGGTTGCGCGGCAGGTCCTGCGGATTGAAACCGAAGCGGCTGATGTAATCGACCGTGTGGTCGATGCCCATTGTCTGCAGCAGACGAATCGAAACCAGATTCCTCGATTTGTACAGCGCCTCGCGCATGCGGATCGGCCCGAGAAACGTATTGTTGTCGTTCTTCGGGCGCCAGATGCGGTCCATGCCCTGTTCGACAAAGACGATGGGGGAATCGTTGACCAGGCTCGCGGCGGTGTAGCCCGCGTCCAGCGCTGCGCTGTAAATGAACGGTTTGAAGCTTGACCCGGGTTGGCGCTTGGCCTGGATGGCGCGGTTGTAGTTGCTCTGGCCAAACGAGAAACCGCCTGCGAGCGCTTCGATCGAACCATCCTGGGGGTCGAGTGAAACCAGTGCCGCCTGCGCCTGCGGCACCTGGCTGAATACGGCTGTTTCATCATCCTGCCAGCGAATGCGGACCACGTCGCCTAGCTTGACCACGTCGGCTGGGCGCTGCGGCCTTGGCCCCATGCTGTTGATGCCGAGGTAGGGACGGGCCCACTTCATGCTGTCCCAAGCTACTGCGTGCTCGTTTCCGTCGCGCGTCAGCACCAGAATCCCGCTGGTCTCTACCTGCGTGACGACGGCCGGCTGCAGCCCGGAAAGGCTTCGGTACTTGGCCAGCTCGCTGGGCCAGCTATCGCGCGGCAGTTCTGCGAGGCGCGCTTCCGGTCCGCGGTAGCCGTGCCGCTGGTCGTATTCAATCAGTCCATTGTCGAGTGCGAGGTTGGCAGCAAGCTGCCGCTCGCTGGACACCGTGGTCTTTACCCGGAAGCCATCAGTGTAGGCAGCGCTGCCGAAGCGGCCCACCATCTCGGCGCGCGCCATCTCCGCAATGTAGGCGGCATCCAGCTCGGGGGCTGCGCCGTGGTACCGAGCGGTCTCAGGTTCGGCGAGTGCTTGCCGATAGCTAGTTTCATCCAGTGAGCCAAGTCTGTGCATGCGGCCCAGGATCCAGTCGCGTCGCTCTTTGCTGCGGGTCGGATTAACCAATGGATTGAATGCAGAAGGTGCCTTCGGCAGGCCGGCGATCATCGCCAGCTGTGCGACGCTAAGCTCCGAAATGGGCTTGCCGTAATACACCTGAGAAGCCGCCTCGATTCCATAGGCACGATTGCCAAGGTAGATCTTGTTGACGTACAGCTCGAGGATTTCGTTCTTGCTGAGCTCTCGCTCTATCTGCAATGCCAGCAGTATCTCGTTGATCTTGCGCGAGAAACTCCGCTCACTGGTAAGGAAGTAATTCTTTGCCACCTGCATGGTAATGGTGCTGCCGCCGGTCTGAATCTGCCCACTTTTCAATAATTGCGTGGCAGCGCGCATCAGGCCGGTTATGTCGACGCCATAATGATTAGCGAAATTGTCGTCCTCGGCAGCCAGCAGTGCGTGGATGAATTCCTCAGGGATGTCCTCGAAGTGGATCGGTGAGCGTCGCATTTCCCCGAACTCGGCGATCAGCTTGTCATCCGCGCTATAAACCCGCAGCGGAATTTGAAGCTGTATGCTCCGCAGGGAATCGACGGAGGGGAGGTTGGGGCTGAGGTAGAGAAATGCGCCGCTGATGCTCAGCAAGAGTGCGCAAAAGACTGCGAAGCACGACCAGAGAAAAAATTTCAAAAAACGCATCAGGGTTCTTGGAATCCAGGATTTGGGGGAGGAAGACTGCGGCGATGCTGAAAGGGAAAACCGTTCACATTATATGCGGTTTTTTTGCCGGGTAGCCATTTGCGCTTCTGTCAAGGCTGTTATCTAATGTGGATAAACATAATTAATCCGTAAGTTGCGGATAAAGATAGGAAATCGGTCGTGCTAGGGCTCTTCACTAAGAAAGCGAACACGCTGCTTGGGATCGATATCAGTTCGACCTCAGTCAAGCTCCTCGAATTAAGTCGATCAGGTAGTCGCTACCGCGTCGAGGCGTATGCTGTCGAGCCGCTCCCGGCAAACGCCGTAGTTGAAAAGAACATCGCCGAGCTCGAGGGCGTCGGCCAGGCATTGCAGCGGGTGGTTGCCAAGGCCAAGACCGGATGCAAGTCGGCGGTAGTGGCTGTTTCAGGCTCCGCGGTAATCACCAAGATCATCGAGATGGATGCTGGTTTGTCCGACGAAGAACTCGAGAATCAGCTGAAGATCGAGGCGGACCAGTACATTCCCTATCCGCTGGAAGAAGTGGCGATCGACTTCGAAGTCCAGGGGCCGGCTCCTCGCTCTCCTGGCCGAGCAGAAGTCCTGCTCGCCGCTTGCCGCAAGGAAAACGTCGAAATTCGTGAGGCAGCGCTTGCGCTGGCGGGACTCACTGCCAAGGTGGTTGACGTCGAAGCCTATGCGCTTGAGCGGTCTTACGGGCTACTTGCTCCACAGTTGGGTGCGGCGCATGGAGAGTTGACCGTTGCCGTGGTGGATATCGGTGCCACCATGACTACCCTTAGTGTTCTGCATAACGGTCGTACTATTTATACCCGTGAACAGCTTTTCGGCGGGCGTCAGCTGACGGAGGAAATTCAGCGACGCTACGGCCTCTCACAAGAAGAAGCTGGTCTAGCCAAAAAGCAAGGCGGCCTCCCAGACGACTACGACAGTGAGGTTTTGCTTCCGTTCAAAGAGGCAGTTGTGCAGCAGGTTTCTCGCTCGTTGCAGTTCTTCTTTGCGGCAGGACAGTTCCATGATGTCGACTGCATCCTGTTAGCGGGCGGGACGGCATCGATACCTGGGTTGGATCACATGATTCAGCAGAAGATCGGTACTCAGACTCTAGTTGCGAATCCATTCGCCGATATGGCTTTGAGCAGCAAAGTGAATGCTGGAGCGCTGGCTAGCGATGCGCCGGCCTTGATGATTGCTTGTGGCCTGGCGCTGAGGAGCTTCGACTAATGGCGCAAATCAACTTACTTCCGTGGCGTGAACAGCTGCGTGAAGAACGAAAGCAGCGTTTCCTAGCGTCTCTGGTCGGTGTGCTGGTTATAGCGGCTGGTCTGGTGTTTCTTGGCGATCGTTATTTTCAAGCTGCGATTGAGCAGCAGAGTGCGCGCAACGAGTTTGTCAAAAAGGAAATTGCGGTTCTTGATGCTCGTATTAAAGAAATCAAGGAATTGAAAGAGCGTCGTCAGCAACTACTGGAGCGAATGAAAATCATCCAGGACTTGCAAGGTAATCGACCTATTATCGGGCGAGTTTTTGATCAGCTTGTAAGAACTCTGCCGGATGGAGTGTATTTCACTTCGGTAAAAATGACCGGAAAGAATATTGCGATCATTGGTGCCGCCGAATCGAACAATCGTGTCTCCAACCTTATGCGCAATCTTGATGCCTCTGATTGGCTCGAGGCGCCGAATCTGAACGAGGTGAAAGCCGTCACCGCCGGTGCCGTGGATCAGGAAAATGTGTTCCAGCTGACGGTTCAGCAAACGCAGCCGGTTGCCGCTACGGAAGGAGCAAAGCCATGAGTCTGGCTGAATCGTTAGATAGTTTTCGCAAGATAGACTTCGCTGATCTCGATCTTAATAACCTCGGTTCTTGGCCTGCGCCGGTCAAGTTCATTGCTGGCGTTATGCTTCTCGCAGCGGTGCTTGCTCTAGGTTATTACTTTCATTTGCAGGATATGCAACTGCAATTGGAGCAGCAGCGCGCTCAGGAAGAAACCTTGAAGCAGCAGTTCTCGACCAAAGCCTTCCAGGCCGCCAATTTGGAAGCTTATAAAGCGCAAATGGCCGAGATGGAAACGTCGTTTGGTGCGTTATTGCGGCAACTGCCAAGCGATACCGAGGTCCCTGGGCTTCTGGAAGATATCACTCGAACGGGTCTCGGTAGTGGGCTGGAGTTCGAGGAAATCAAGTTGCAGCCAGAGGTGGCTCAGCAGTTTTATATCGAGTTGCCTATAAATATTAAGGTCGTTGGGGGGTATCACGATCTGGCAACTTTCGTGAGTGGTGTGGCAAGCCTTCCGCGTATCGTCACGCTACATGATTTCGAGATCAAGACCGAAAAGAACGAAGCTACATCAAAATTGCGTATGAACATCGTCGCTAAGACTTATCGTTATAACGACAAGGGGCTGCAGAAATGAATCGCGCGAGACTTACTGCGTTGGGCTTAAGTCTGGTTGCGCTGACTGGCTGCGGCAGCAGCAACGACTTCGGCGATCTGCAGCAATATATGAATGAGGTCAGGGCGAAGCCGAAAGGGACGATTGAGCCGCTACCGGCATTCATTCCCTACGAAGCCTTTACCTATAGCGCTGCCGCCCTGCGACATCCGTTTCAGCCTCCCGTCAAGCTTGATTTAACCCAGCGGCAAAAGGGCTCAAAAGATATCCAGCCCGATGAGTCGCGAGTTAAGCAGTTTCTTGAGGGGTTCAATATCGAGAACTTCACGATGGTAGGCACGTTAGCCAATGGTGGGGGGCGGTACGCCTTGATCAAGGGCGGCGACGGGGTTCATCGCGTCAAGATTGGTGACTATTTGGGGCGCAACCATGGCCGTATCGTCGAGATCAGCGATGCGGGAGTGGATGTAGTGGAAATCGTACCTGATGGAGAGGGTGGGTGGCTCGAGCGCCCGCGCAGTCTGACCTTGAAAGAGCGCACCTAGCGCGGGGCAAAAGCATGGAAAACCTTTACCGGTCTGCACAACGGAAGCAATTTATGAACACTACCCTTTCACGCCTAGGTATCTCTTTGCTGGCGGCGTTTATTTCTCCAGCCCTGCTGGCGGCCAACCTGAACGCCCTCGATGTCGCTGCGCTGCCTGGCGACCGTGTTGAATTGAAGCTTGCGTTCGACGAACCGGTGGCTGCACCGCGTGGTTATACCCTCGATCAGCCTGCGCGGATCGCGCTCGACCTGCCCGGCGTATCCAATAAGCTCGGAGCGAAGAATCGCGAGCTAGGAGTTGGCAATGCGCGGAGCGTGACCGTCGTTGAAGCCCAAGGCCGTACCCGACTGATCGTTAATCTCAATACTCTGGTGCCCTACTCCACTCGCGTAGATGGTAACAATCTCTTTGTGGTATTGGGCGAAAGTTCGGGTGCTGTACGTGCCCCAGCTGTTTCAGCTGCGCCCGTTGCTCCAGTGGCTGCGCCTGCCAAGGCGATGGCTGTAGGTAAGGCGATCGAGAATATCGATTTCCGTCGGGGTGAAGACGGTGCCGGAAACGTCGTTATTACGCTCTCTGACCCATCGGTAGGCTCGACCATTGAGGAGCAGGGCGGAAAGATTCGTGTCCTCTTCGACAAGGCTCAACTGCCAGAGGCGCTGCGTGTTCGTCTTGATGTTCAGGATTTCGCTACGCCCGTGAAATTTGTCGATTCGTCCGCTCAGGCCGGTGGAGCTAGTGTCGCCATCGAGCCGACCGGTCGATACGATTATCTGGCGTACCAGACAGACAACAAACTGACCATCAGCATCAAGCCTCTGACCGAGGATGAAGCCGAGAAGCGCAAGGCTGAGCGTTTTGCTTATTCGGGCGAGAAACTCTCGCTCAACTTTCAGGATATCGACGTTCGTTCCGTACTGCAGCTGATCGCTGACTTCACCGATCTGAACTTGGTGGCGAGCGATACCGTCGCTGGCAACATAACCCTGCGTCTGCAAAACGTGCCTTGGGACCAGGCGCTGGATCTGGTGCTTAAAACCAAAGGTCTGGATAAGCGCCAGGTTGGTAACGTGCTGCTGGTCGCGCCTGCCGACGAGATTGCTGCCCGTGAGCGTCAGGAGCTTGAGTCACAGCGGCAGATCGCCGAGCTTGCTCCACTTCGTCGCGAGGTCGTTCAGGTCAATTACGCAAAGGCTGCCGATATTGCGCGGCTGTTTCAGTCGGTGACGGACAATGGTGGAGTGGCTGAAGAGCGTGGTTCTATTGCAGTCGATGATCGTACCAACAATATCATCGCCTATCAGACCCAGGATCGGCTGGACGAGCTACGCCGAATCGTTACGCAGTTGGACATTCCGGTCCGTCAGGTAATGATCGAAGCGCGAATAGTTGAAGCAAACGTTGACTACGACAAAAGCCTCGGCGTCCGTTGGGGCGGTAATCTTGGCGCTGGCGATAAGTGGAGTGCTTGGGGTAAGAACGGAAATCTAGATGTCGAGGATGCTGAGGGTGGCGGCCAGCGGATTACCTGGCCAATGAATACTCCGTTTGTTGACATGGGGGCAGTTGGAGCGACGTCTGGGTTAGGGTTGGGGTTCGTTACAGATAATGCAATTCTGGACTTGCAGCTTTCCGCAATGGAGAAAACTGGTAATGGAGAGGTTGTATCGCAACCTAAAGTAGTTACCGCAGACAAAGAAACAGCAAAAATTTTGAAAGGCTCTGAGGTTCCTTATCAGGAAGCCAGTTCGAGCGGTGCCACCAGCACATCGTTCAAGGAGGCTGCACTTTCGTTGGAGGTCACGCCGCAGATTACCCCGGATAATAGAATTATCATGGAAGTCAAGGTTACTAAAGACGAGCCCGACTTTTCACAGGCGGCTACGACTGGTGTTCCAGCAATCCGTAAGAACGAAGTTAATGCGAAGGTCCTAGTGACTGATGGCGAAACGATTGTCATCGGCGGTGTCTTTTCCAATACGCAGAGCAAGTCCGTGGATAAGGTTCCTTTGCTAGGTGATCTTCCCTTCGTAGGGCGTCTATTCCGTCGTGATCTGGTGCAGGATCGAAAATCGGAGCTGCTTGTGTTCATCACGCCTCGGATCATGAATAATCAGGCGATTCAAGCCAGTCGCTGAGATTAATGCAGAACTTCATTCTCGTAGGCCCGATGGGTGCTGGCAAAAGCACCATCGGGCGTTTGCTTGCCAAAGAGCTTCGTCTCCCATTCAAGGATTCCGATAAGGAGATCGAACAACGGACCGGTGCCAGCATTCCACTGATCTTTGACGTGGAGGGTGAGGGCGGCTTTCGTGAGCGGGAGCGGGCGGTGATCGCCGATCTCTGCCAGCTCGAGGGAGTGGTGCTGGCCACTGGCGGTGGTGCGGTGTTGCGAGAGGATAATCGGCAGGCCCTTCGTGCGGGTGGGCAAGTCGTCTATCTTTGCACTTCGGTCGACCAGCAGCTCGAACGCACCGCCCGCGACCGCAACCGGCCGCTATTGCAGGCTAGTGATCCCCGCAGCGTTCTGTCCGCTCTCATGGCCATTCGCGATCCGCTATATCGCTCGATAGCGGACGTCATCATCGAAACCGACGAACGTCCGCCGCGGATGGTTGTGACGGAAATTCTCGACCGGCTCGCGTCTTTACCGCCTCGTGAAAGCCGGGATGAATCTGCGCTATCCTAGACCCCTTTATTGTTGGGGGCCCCATGCAGACTCTTCAGGTCGATCTCGGTGAGCGTAGCTATCCCATTCATATTGGCGAGCGGTTGATTGATCGCGCCGAGCTGTTTTCCGACAGGATCCGCGGGCGGCAGGTGGCCGTTGTCACTAATGAAACTGTTGCGCCGCTGTATCTCGATCGACTGACTCAGACCCTTTCCGACTACACCGTTACTCCGGTGATTCTTCCCGACGGGGAGGAACACAAGAATTGGCAAACCCTGCAGCTGATCTTCGACGCTCTGCTCGGAGCTAGGCACGATCGCAATACCACGGTCATCGCGCTGGGTGGCGGCGTCATTGGCGATATGGCGGGCTATGCAGCGTCCAGCTATCAGCGTGGCGTGGACTTCATTCAGGTTCCCACCACGCTATTGTCGCAAGTGGACTCTTCCGTTGGCGGCAAGACCGGTATCAACCACCCTCTAGGCAAAAACATGATCGGGGCGTTCTATCAGCCCCGAGCGGTCATCATTGACACTGCGACCTTGAAGACATTGCCGCCTCGTGAGCTTTCTGCGGGGCTGGCTGAGGTGATCAAGTATGGGCTTATCTGCGACGAGCCCTTCCTTGGCTGGCTTGAGGCAAATGTTGATCGACTTCGAGCGCTTGATCCTGTGGTGCTGACGGAGGCGATCCATCGCTCCTGCGCTGCAAAGGCCAAGGTGGTGAACGCTGATGAGCGCGAGTCCGGCGTGCGCGCGATTCTCAATCTAGGTCACACATTTGGCCACGCGATAGAAACACATATGGGCTATGGCGTCTGGTTGCATGGTGAGGCCGTGTCGGCGGGAACCGTGATGGCGTTGGAGATGTCTTGTCAGCTGGGCTGGATCACGCGGATGGAGCGTGACCGGGCCATCAGGTTGCTGCAGCGCGCGGCGCTTCCGGTCGTGCCCCCCGCGCAGATGAAGCCGCAGGACTTTCTCGAGCACATGGCCGTCGACAAGAAGGTTCTGGACGGTCGGCTGCGCCTCGTTTTGCTGCGGCGAATGGGCGAGGCTGTTGTGACCGGGGACTTCCCTCGCGACGTGCTGGAAACCACCTTGAGCGCCAGTTACGGTGCAATGACGGAACACCTTGGAGCATAAGAAAATTTCCATGACCAGTTTGTCTGCGGACGACGCGTTTCTGAATCACTATGGCTTCAGCCATGACCCCTTTGCGGCTCGCGTTCCGGGCTTCAAGTTCTTCCCCGCTCAGCGCAAGCCGGTGCTTGGGCAGCTTCATCATCTGGCGCGCTACAGCCAGTTGCTGCTGCTGGTTACCGGGCCGGAGGGAAGTGGAAAAACCCTTTTGCGTCAGGCACTGGTTGCCAGTAGCAACAAGCAGGCGGTTCAGAGCGTAGTCATTACCCCTCAGGCTACGATGGATGCGAGCGCGCTGTTGGCACAGATCGCTCAAGCACTGAACAGCCAGGAGGCCGATTTCGACGGCGTGATGGCCCAGGTCATCCAGCTGGCGTTGACAGGTCAGGAAGTCTATCTATTGGTAGACGACGCTGAGCAGTTGACGGGTGCTGCGGTGGAAACCCTTCTGCGTCTGGCTGCGGGCACCCCTGAGGCCAGGCCGCATGTGTTCCTGTTCGGTGAGTCTGCGCTTGGCGGGCGGCTCGAGGCCTTGAGTGATGGCGAGGAGCGCTACCATGCCATCGCGCTGCAGCCGTATGAAGAGGACGAAACCAGGGAGTACCTGGCATTGCGGCTGGAGGGTGCCGGTAGCGGCCTAGAGTGTCTGAGCGAAGAGCAGATTGGTCGTATCCATGAGCAGTCTGGTGGTTGGCCGGGGGCGATCAATCAGTTGGCCCGAGACGAGCTCATCGCCGCGATGCAGAGCAAGCGCGGGCGGCGGAAATCGGGCGGTATCGGATTTCCGCTACCCAAAAAACATTTGGTTGCTGTAGTCGCAGTCCTTGTTCTTATAGCTGTCGGCTTTCTTTTCTTGCGTGGCGGCGATTCCGAGCGCCCTTCGGCCCCCGAAGTGACCTCCCTGCCGCTCGATGGTTCGTCTGCCTCGGGGCCGTCTGCTGAGACCGGGGAGCAGGACCCGGCTGCCATCGAGTTCGATGGACAAGAGCGGCCGTTGTCCCTGCCACTGGGTGGCGACGCACAGCCGGTGGTGCGCGAGCCGCTGGCGGCCGCTGCTGGTGGCGAGAGCGAGGACGAGAATGGCGGGCCCACCGCGAATGCCGCAGTCCCTACAATTCCTGCACCTGCACCTGCACCTGCACCTGCACCTGCACCAGCACCAGCACCAGCACCAGCACCGAGCGAGCGTGTTCAGCCCGCACCCGCTCCGCAAGTTGCTGCTCCGGCTCCCGCTCCGGCGCCTGCGTCACCCCAGGTGCGGCCGAATGCCGCAGAGCGTGCGCCTGCTGCAGCAACTGCCTCGGGTTCAACCAATAGCTCTTGGTATGCGAGCCAGCCGGGAAGCAATTATCTGGTTCAGATCCTGGGGACCCGTGTCGAGAAGAACGCTCAAGCAATCGTCCAGCAGCATGGCGGTAACTACCGATACTTCGCCAAAGTGCATGAAGGCAAGCCGCTCTACGTCGTGACTTACGGCAACTTCGCGAATCGTGCTGCTGCGGTCGCAGCGGTCAAGAAGCTGCCCGTATCGTTGCAGGCTGGCAAGCCGTGGGTGCGAAATTTGGCAAGCGTGCAACAGGAAATCAAACAGGCTCGATAGAAAAATGCCCCAAAAAAGTGCGCAATGCACCTTTTTGGGGCTTGCAAAAATAAATTGTGTCGCTCTAGCTGGCTTTGTAAACTGCTCCCCCTTTTGCCCACGTGAATGACGGGGTGAGTCTCTGCCCGTCAATAAGGGGTTGATTTACAACGCATTTAGCTGGTGGAGTGCCTATGAGAGCAGGTCTTTTTCGTCCTGAAGAGTTCAAGGATAACTGCGGCTTCGGTCTGATTGCCCACATGCAGGGCGAGGCTAGCCATCACCTGCTAAAGACTGCCATTCAGTCCCTGACCTGCATGACTCACCGCGGTGGCATCAACGCTGACGGCAAAACCGGTGACGGTTGCGGTCTGCTGATGCAGAAGCCCGACGCATTTCTGCGTGCGCAGGCTCTGGAGCATTTCAACGCCGAGCTACCTGCGCAGTATGCCGTCGGGATGATCTTTCTGGATCAGGACGCCAGCAAGGCGCACCAGGCCCGCGCTCGTCTCAGTGAAGAGATTATTGCCCAAGGTCTGACGCTGGTCGGCTGGC
>Ga0154485_1005_pt1 | contig 20042 bp, 23 predicted proteins | sample RifGroC2_FD_115964 | JGI IMG/M metagenome (GOLD analysis project Ga0154485, IMG submission 115964) | Pseudomonadales bacterium GWC2_63_15
TAAGATTCGCCGTCTTATTTTCAGGGCGGCCCCTGAGGCTATAACGAATGAAGACATTTACTGCTAAACCGGAAACCGTCAAGCGCGACTGGTTCGTCGTCGACGCTGCCGGCCAGACCCTGGGTCGTCTGGCAACCGAAATCGCTAGCCGCCTGCGTGGCAAGCACAAGCCGGAATACACCCCTCACGTGGATACTGGCGATTACATCGTCGTGATCAACGCTGAGCAAGTGCGTGTGACTGGTGCCAAGACCACAGACAAGGTGTACTACTCTCACTCCGGTTTCCCGGGTGGCATCAAGTCGATCAGCTTCGAGAAGCTGATCGCCAAGGCGCCCGAGCGTGTGATCGAGACCGCGGTCAAAGGCATGCTGCCGAAGAACCCGCTGGGTCGCGACATGTATCGTAAGCTGAAGGTGTACAAGGGTGCCAGCCACCCGCACACCGCTCAGCAGCCCCAAGAACTGAAGATTTAACGGAATAGTTCATTATGTCGGCGACTCAAAATTACGGCACTGGCCGTCGCAAGACTGCAACCGCGCGCGTCTTTCTGCGCCCGGGTACTGGCAAGATCTCCATCAACAACCGTGAGCTGGATAACTTCTTCGGTCGCGAAACTGCCCGCATGGTCGTTCGCCAGCCGCTGGAGCTGACTGAGACTGTCGAGAAGTTCGACATCTACGTCACCGTTCTCGGTGGTGGTGTCAGTGGTCAAGCCGGTGCCATTCGTCACGGTATCACTCGTGCTCTGATCTCTTATGACGAAACCCTGCGCAGCCCGCTGCGTAAGGCTGGCTTCGTCACTCGCGACGCTCGTGAAGTGGAACGTAAGAAGGTCGGTCTGCGCAAAGCGCGCAAGCGTCCGCAGTACTCCAAGCGCTAATTCGCGCTTTCAAAAGAAACGCCCAGTTTCGTTCGGAGCTGGGCGTTTTTTTTGGGGTGCGTTTTTATATGGCGGTGCGACAGTGTGTCGCGCGCTGGAAAGCCTGAAGGCCGGGCATTAGGGCTTATGTGACAGGCTATTACCTTGTCAGAAGAAGGCCTTTTCTTTACCATTTGGCGAATTTTTCGCGGCCCAATTTTACGTGGTACATGCCTGCGTGAAGCAGGCCATAAGAAGCTGATGGGAGACGACTGAATGAGCAATGACGGCGTGAATGCAGGCCGGCGTCGCTTCCTTGTGGCCGCCACTTCGGTGGTGGGCGCTGCAGGAGCGGTGGGTGCTGCGGTCCCGTTTGTGGGATCGTGGTTCCCGAGTGCCAAGGCCAAGGCTGCCGGTGCGCCGGTAAGGGTAAATATCGGCAAGATCGAGCCGGGACAGCAGATGGTCGCCGAGTGGCGCGGTCAGCCGGTATTTATCGTGCGTCGGACCGACGAGGTCCTCGGAAATCTGGAGAAGGTTGCCGGCCAGGTAGCCGATCCTGAGTCCAAGGCTTCCGAGCAGCCTGCTTATGTCGATCCGAAGAACCGGTCGATCAAGCCCGAGTTGCTCGTGGTGGTCGGTCTGTGTACTCACCTCGGCTGTGCGCCGTCCTTCCGTCCTGAGGTGGCTGCGGCCGATCTCGGTGCCGATTGGCTTGGTGGGTATTTCTGTCCTTGCCATGGTTCCAAATACGATATGGCCGGTCGCGTCTATAAGTCGCAGCCAGCTCCCTTGAACCTGCCGGTGCCCCCGCACTCGTACGAGACCGATAATGTAATCATCATCGGTGTGGACCAGGAGAACGCCTGATGAGCAAGTTCATGGAATGGGTCGACGCCCGCTTTCCCGCGACCAAGATGTGGGAAGACCATCTTTCGAAGTACTACGCCCCCAAGAACTTCAACGTCCTGTATTTCTTCGGTTCGCTGGCCCTGCTCGTACTGGTCAATCAGATACTTACCGGTATCTGGCTGACCATGAGCTTCGAGCCTTCGGCTGAGGGCGCCTTCGCCTCCGTCGAATACATCATGCGCGACGTTGAGTACGGCTGGATCATCCGCTACCTGCACTCCACGGGCGCGTCCGCGTTCTTCGTGGTGGTCTATCTGCATATGTTCCGTGGGATCCTCTACGGCTCCTATCAGAAGCCGCGCGAGCTGGTGTGGATCTTCGGCATGATGATCTACCTGGCGCTCATGGCTGAGGCCTTCATGGGCTATCTGCTGCCTTGGGGGCAGATGTCCTACTGGGGTGCCCAGGTAATCATCTCGCTGTTTGGTGCCATTCCGATCATCGGTGGTGACCTGACCCAGTGGATTCGCGGTGACTACCTCATCTCCGGCATCACGCTGAACCGCTTCTTCGCACTGCACGTGATCGCGCTGCCAATCGTCATTCTTGGCCTGGTCGTTCTGCACATCCTGGCGCTGCACGAGGTTGGCTCGAACAACCCGATGGGTGTCGATATCAAGAAGACCAAGGATGAGAATGGCGTGCCACTCGATGGCATCCCGTTTCACCCGTACTACACCGTGAAAGACATTGTCGGCGTCGTGGTGTTCCTGTTCGTCTTCTGTGCGGTCGTGTTCTTCTTCCCTGAGATGGGCGGCTATTTCCTCGAGAAGCCCAACTTTGAAGTGGCGAATGCGTTCAAGACGCCGGAGCACATTGCTCCAGTCTGGTACTTCACGCCGTACTACGCGATTCTGCGTGCGGTGCCTGACAAGCTGCTTGGTGTTATCGCCATGGGTGCGGCTATCGCAGTGCTCTTCGTGTTGCCCTGGCTGGACCGGAGCCCGGTCAAGTCCATGCGGTACAAAGGCTGGATGAGCAAGATCGCACTGACCGCGTTCTGCATCTCCTTCATCATTCTCGGTGTGCTGGGCGTACTGGCGCCAACACCTGAGCGTACTCTGGTGTCGCGGATCTGTACTGCTATCTACTTCGGATACTTCATCCTGATGCCGTTCTACACCAAGCTCGAGAAGACCAAAGTGGTTCCGCAAAGGGTGGATGGCTGATGAAAAAGCAATTTGCTGCATTGATTCTTGCAATTCTGCCGGCCTTTTCCTTCGCGGCAGGCCCGGCCGTTCATCTGGACAAGGTCGATATTGATCTGACTGACAAAGCGGCCATGCAGGACGGTCTGAAGACTTTCGCCAACTACTGCATGGGTTGCCATAGCGCGCAGTATCAGCGTTACGAGCGTGTTGCCACGGATCTCGGTATTTCCGAAGAGGTCATGATGGACAACGTCGTCTTTGCTGATGCCAAGTTTGGCGATCACATGAAGATCGGCATGAAGGCTGATGACGCCAAAGTCTGGTTCGGTGCTGCTCCGCCGGACCTGACCCTGGTTGCTCGCGTTCGCGGCAACGACTGGCTGTACACCTACATGCGCAGTTTCTACGAAGATCCGGCCCGCCCTTATGGCGTGAACAACACGGTCTTCCCGAACGTCGGTATGCCGCACGTCTTGGCTCCGCTTCAGGGGCGTCGCGTCGTGGGCTGCAAGCAAGTGCAGGTGGTCGAAGACGGTCGCAAGCAGTTCGATCCTCTGACCGGCACGCCGATCACCGAGGAGGCATGCGATCAGATGGTCGTTGAGCCTGGTACCGGCACACTCTCCGAGGCCGAGTACGACGAGAAGATCAAGAACCTGGTGACCTTCCTTGCCTATTCGGCAAACCCGGTCAAGCTGGAGAGCCAGCGTATCGGTACCTATGTGTTGCTGTTCCTGGCGGTGTTCTTCGTGTTCGCTTACCTGCTCAAGCGTGAGTACTGGAAAGACGTTCACTAAGCTGCAAGCCGCAACTGCTGTACCCTGCGCGCGCCCTCTGGGCGCGCGTGTTTTTTCTGCTTCAAGATAAAAGAGTGAGGAAGGACCTATGGCTGCAACCAATCGGTTGGGCTGCTACTCCGATCCCGCCGACCACTATTCCCATCGCGTTCGTCTCGTGCTCGCAGAGAAAGGCGTCAGTGTGGACATACTTGACGTCGAGGCGGGGCAGTGTCCGGTCAAGCTGGCCGAGGTGAACCCGTATGCCAGTGTTCCGACGCTGGTGGATCGCGATCTGGCACTGTATGAGCCGAGTGTGATTCTGGAGTACCTGGAAGAGCGTTACCCCCATCCCCCTTTATTGCCGGTTTATCCGGTTGCGCGGGCGAATACTCGCCTGCTGGTTCATCGCATTCAGCGAGATTGGTGTTCGCTGGCCGACCGTATTCTTGACCAGCGTACCGCTGAGCCGGAACGCGCGCAGGCGCGCAAAGAGCTTCGTGAAAGCTTGACCGGCGTGTCGCCGATATTCGCGGAAAAGCCGTATTTCATGAGTGACGAGATCAGTCTCGTCGACTGCTGCCTGTTGCCTATCCTCTGGCGTTTGCCCAGACTCGGTATCGAGTTGCCTCGAGCGGCCAAGCCGTTGCTTGACTATATGGAGCGCAGTTTCGCCCGCGAGGCCTTTCAGGCCAGTCTTTCCGCCGTCGAGCGCAACATGCGCTGAGAGAGGGTTCCCATGAATTCAAGTCGCCCCTATCTAGTCAGGGCGCTCTACGAGTGGATCGTGGACAATGATTGCACGCCGCACTTGCTGGTCAACGTCGATTATCCCGGCGTGCAGGTCCCTGCCGGGTTCGCCAGTGACGGGCAGATCGTGCTGAACGTTGCGCCAAGCGCCATACGCCACCTGCACATGGATAATGAGGCGATCAGCTTCGAGGGGCGTTTCGGTGGCGTTGCTCACTCGTTGAACGTACCGTCCGCTGCGGTGATGGCCATCTATGCCAGGGAAAATGGGCAGGGCATGGTGTTCGAGATCGAGCCGACGCCGCCGGACGACGATGCGCCAAGCGAGAGCGGTGGTGACGATGCGCCGCGGCCGGGCGGACGTCCGAGTTTGAAGGTGGTCAAGTAGACGAGCGCGGCGCCCGGGTCTATCGGGCGCCAAAGTCGGTCAGTCGATGTATTCGAACAGCTTTACGATACGCTGCACGCCACTGACGCTCTGCACGAGGTTGGTCGCGCGGTTGCCTTCCTGGCGGGTAACCAAGCCCAGCAGATAGACAATGCCGTTTTCGGTGATCACCTTGATCCGCGAGCCCGGAACGCTGTTATCTGCGAGCATCTGGGTCTTGATCTTGGTGGTCAGCCAAGAGTCGTTGCTGCGTGCCAGTGCAGAGGAGGGCTGCAGGATCTGCAGTTCATTGTGGACGCGCTTGACGCGCTGCACGCTGCCTGCAGCTCGTTCGGCCGTTTCCTTGAGTTCTGCGCGCGGAGTCTGTCCGGCCAGCAGCACGACGCCGTTGTAGCTCGCTACGACTATGTGCGAGCCCTGATCAAGGTCGGGATGGGCCTTGGCGATATTGACCGCAGCCTTTGTCTCGATCAGCGAGTCGTCGATCTTGCTGCCGATGGTGCGGGTGCCGCGGTTATCGGCAATTGGATCGTCGCGGGTTGCGGTCAGTACCGAACTACAGCCGCTGACGGCCAGACACAGGCCTAGGGCGATAACAGGCAGGCGGGGCACGTTCATTCCTCACTTCCGAACAATTGGTTGTCGATCAGGTCGCACAAGCAGTGGATAGCCAGCAGGTGCACTTCCTGGATGCGGGCGGTTACCTTGGCAGGTACGCGGATTTCGACGTCTTCTGGCAGCAGCAGCGACGCCATGCCGCCGCCGTCCCGTCCAGTCAGTGCCACTACCAGCATCTCCCGGTCATGAGCTGCCTGGATGGCCTGGATCACGTTGGCGGAATTGCCGCTTGTAGAGATCGCTAGCAATACGTCGCCTGGCTGACCCAGGGCGCGGATCTGCTTGGAGAATACTTCGTTGTAGCTGTAATCGTTGGCGATCGAGGTGATCGTCGAGCTGTCGGTGGTCAGAGCGATGGCGGGAAGGCTCGGCCGCTCACGCTCAAACCGGTTGAGCAGTTCGGAGGAGAAATGCTGCGCGTCGCCGGCGGAGCCGCCGTTGCCACAGGTAAGAATCTTGCCTTCGCTAAGAAGGGCATTGACCATCGCCTGGCCGGCCTGCTCGATGCTCGGGGCCAGGACTTCCATGGCCTGCTGCTTGGTTTCGATGCTGGCCTGGAACAGTTGGCGGATTCGGGTTTGCATGTCCATTGTGTTCGACCTTAAAGGTTGCAAGCGCCACCGGCTATCGCTTCGGTATGCGCTTGCGGTTCGCTAGGGCTGGGCGGCATCGTGCAGCAGTCGCTGCGTAATGAATCGTTCAGCTATCAAATGCGTTGCGGATCCAGTTCAGATTCTCGGTCTGCCCGGCTGATGTGATCGCAACGACGTCGAAGCGACAAGGGCTCCGGGCCCATCGGCTTTCCTTCTGCAGGAAGAGCTGGGCAGCCTTGATCAGCTTCTGCTGCTTGCGCGCATCGATGCTTTCAAGGGCGCCACCCCAGGCGGCGTAGCGCCTGTAGCGGACCTCGACGAATACTACTGTATCGCCGTCGAGCATGACCAGATCAAGCTCGCCGCTGCGACAGGACCAGTTGCGCGTCAGCAGGCGCAGGCCCTGTTCGCACAGGTGACGCAACGCGAGTGCTTCGGCAGAGCGTCCGCTGCTCTGGCTGTCGCTCATTACTGCGTGTTATCCAGGCGCTGGACCTCGCCGTCGCGGAACTCGGCCCATGGAAGCTGACGCTCGATGCGCTGCTGCGGGTTCAGGCTGAGCGTGCCGGAGAGGCCGTCGAGTTGAGTATCCGGAAGTGCCAGCAGTTGATTCAGCCGCGGCGCGAGAAGGTAGGCGTCCGCACCCATTGCGTACAGTCGACCCAGACTGCCGCCCGCCTGGGGCCATTTCTGCTCGACTTCCTGGCGCAATGGAAGTTGGTCGTTCAATAGCCAAGGGGTTTCTGCGAAGCGAATGCCTTCGAGGTCGAGGTATTGGGTGCGATCATGGCTGGCCGCATGCAGGTGAGAGGTGGCGTATACCGGAAGGTCGCCCGCATATTGGAAGATCAGGGTGGGTCGGACTTGCTGGGCCTGCTGCGGAGTGGCTGCCAGGAACAGGAAGTCGACGTCCTGCCGGCGAGTGGGCTGGTTGCTCGTCGAGGCGTCAGTGATGCTGCTGACCCGTCCGCCACGACTCTCGCTATTGCGCAGTTGCAGCAGATCGGCGATCTGGTTGGCGAGTTGCACGGGCTCGGCCAATGGCTCGGCTGCAACCAGTGTTCCGCCGGCTTCTTCCCAGCTCTGGCGGAAGGCATCCAGAATCCGCCCGCCCCAGTCTCCGCGAGGAGCCAGTGCGATGGCGCGGCGATGGCCGTCCGCCCATGCGCGGCGGGCGACCTCGCGGGCTTCGTCCTCGGCAGCCAGGCCGAACTGGAACAGCTGGGGTGGGGTGCTCTGACCGGCGTCGCTGTAGTTCAGGGCGAGTGTCGTGATCGGCAGCTGATCCCTCTCGGCCAGTTGGCGCACCAGATCCTTTTCCAGTGGGCCCACGACCAGCTGTACGCCGGCAGCCTGGGCCTGTCGGTAGAACTCGTCGATGGAGGTCATGCGGGTGCTGTCATAAAGCTCGATGCGCAGCGCCTGGCCGGATTGCTGCGCGTGCAGGTGTGCCGCAAGGAAGCCGTCACGCAGGGCGCGCGCGACGCTTGCCAGCTGGCCGTCCATGGGGAGCAGTAGTGCAATGTTGTTCAGAGGCTGATCGGCCAGCTCACGAAGTTTCTGCAGTGGCTCAGGGAGCTGTTCTGCGGCAGGGTGCTGGGGGTTTTGTGCAATCCAGTCGTCAATGGCGCGCTGTTGCTGGGCAACGGTGCCGGCGCGTTTCAGTGACAGCGCCAGCGACTGCCAGCCGGCGAGATCGTCATCTGCCGCGCCTTGCAGTTGCTGCTCGGGAAGTGCGGATATGAGTTTCCAGATGGCTTCGTGGTTGGTTCTGGCTTGCTCGCCACTCAGGAGTGGAGCAGTGAAAACCCGTTCGCGCGCAGCGGCGAGGGGCTTGCCGGTCGCCTCCAGCGCTTCCGCCCGCGCCAGCTGGCTACGAACCTGCTGCGCCACTGGTAGCTCGCCCAGGCGTTCGAACGCAGGGTGCTGCAGAGCTTGCTCGGCTTGTTCAGGTTTGCCATCGGCTAGTGCGATTTCGGCCTGCAGTGTCAATGCGAAGATCTGCTGCGCTGGTTTCAGTGTATCCAGCTGAACCTTTTCCAGAATGCTGCGAGCCTGGGCATGGTTGCCCTGTTGGATGCTCTGGTCGGCGGCGGCTAGGCGCAGCTGCGCGGCTTGTTCGGGGTCGCTTTGGTCGGCTTTCTCCAGCAGTTGCTGGGTGGAAGCCTGTGGTGTGCGAGGCAGTTCGCCCAATGTCGAAGAGGGAGAGCTGGCGCAAGCTGCGAGCATGATTGCGACGCACAGGAGTAGAAGGGGGCGTAAGCAAGCCATTGTTTGATCGTTCCTGAAAGCACTGGCGAGTGTTGGCGGATTGTACCCAAGCGCTGAAGTGGCGGCGATGTTGCGGCGGTGAATCGGGCTACAATGCGCATTTCCGTGACAGAGGTAAGCCCTTGTGACTGCCAGCGGTGGTGCGAATTCCGGAATGGGGACGCTTTATGTCGTCGCCACGCCGATCGGCAATCTGGAGGACATCAGTGCCCGAGCTCTGCGGGTGCTGCGAGAGGTGTCGCTGATAGCCGCGGAGGATACCCGTCACTCGTCTCGGTTGCTCGCGCACTTCGGTATTCACACGCCGCTGGCAGCTTGCCATGAGCATAACGAGCGTGAAGAGGGCGGGCGATTCATCGGGCGGTTGCAAGGTGGAGAGGATGTCGCGCTGATCTCCGATGCGGGAACGCCGTTGATTTCCGATCCGGGATATCACCTGGTGCGCCAGGCGCGTGCCGCTGGGGTTGCAGTGGTGCCGGTGCCGGGTGCTTGTGCGCTGATCGCCGCACTGTCGGCGGCTGGGTTGCCCTCGGATCGATTCATCTTCGAAGGCTTTCTGCCTGCCAAGGCTGCTGCACGATGTGCACGGCTCGAAGCACTGAAAGAAGAGCCGCGTACGCTGATCTTCTACGAAGCTCCGCACCGCATACTGGAATCGCTTGGCGACTTTCGAGATGTGTTCGGTGGCGATCGAATTGCCGTGCTCGGCCGAGAGCTGACCAAGACGTTCGAAACGCTGAAAGGGCTGCCGCTGAGCGAGTTGCACGCGTGGGTCGAGGCCGACAGCAATCAGCAGCGCGGCGAGTGCGTGGTGCTTGTAGAGGGTTGGCATGCTCCGCTAGACGAGAGCGCGGTGAGCGCAGAGGCGCTCCGGGTGCTCGATCTGCTGTTGGCAGAAATGCCGCTCAAGCGGGCGGCCGCAATCGCAGCCGATATTACCGGTGTGCGTAAAAATCTGTTGTACCAGGCGGCGCTGGAACGCAAATAGGAGGTGGGCCTGGGCCTCGTGCCGCCTGGTGAGCTTGCAGGCAGCGCGTTGCGGCGATACTCTGGCGCCTGGAGAGTCGATCGGACAGTCGCTGTCTCTTTTTGTTCCGCAAAAAGGGAGGGAGGAAAGTCCGGGCTCCATAGGGCGAAGTGCCAGGTAACGCCTGGGAGGCGCGAGCCTACGGAAAGTGCCACAGAAAATAACCGCCTAAGCACTTCGGTGCCGGTAAGGGTGAAAAGGTGCGGTAAGAGCGCACCGCGCGGCTGGCAACAGTCCGTGGCTAGGTAAACCCCACTTGGAGCAAGACCAAATAGGGATCCATCGGCGTGGCCCGCGCTGGATCCGGGTAGGTTGCTAGAGGCAGTCAGCGATGGCTGTCGTAGAGGAATGGCTGTCCTCGACAGAACCCGGCTTACAGATCGACTCTCCTCCTTTCTTCCTTCGCAATACCCCATTTTTAATTCCGAAACATTCTTGCTCTTAACAAAGTACTTTAACTTTGTTGAGCAACTCGCTGTTGTCTTTGAAGATGCTTCCAGTCCTCTGCGCATTCTCCGCTCGAATTACCTCTCAACGTCGCTAAATTGCCGCTCCGTAAGGCTTTTTCCCGTCTGGCTCGCCTTGACGGTGGGGCGGCTGCGTTTCTATAGTGCGCACAAGTGGTAGGAAGTGGCAGAAAGTGGGTAAATATGGGCATGGATAGCTAATTCAGGGGAAGCGCAGCCGTGTTTCGCGGAGCTAACGCCATCAGTCTCGACGCCAAAGGCCGGCTAGCCATGCCCAGCCGGTATCGCGACGAGCTGAATTCCCGTGGCGATGGCCAGCTGATCATCACGATCGACGCCGTGGACCGTTGTTTGTGCATTTACCCCTTGCCCGAGTGGGAGCTGATCGAAGCAAAGCTCCGCGAATTGCCCTCCTTGCGTGAAGAGGCCCGTCGCCTGCAACGCCTGCTGATTGGTAATGCTGTCGATCTGGAGATGGATGGCAGTGGGCGCGTCGTGGTGCCACCGCGTCTTCGTGAGTACGCCCGGCTGGACAAGCGCGCGATGTTGGTAGGGCAACTGAACAAGTTTCAACTATGGAACGAGGACGACTGGAACGCGGTTTCTGACGCGGACCTGGCGGCCATCAAGCAACCCGGCGGTCTGCCGGAAGAACTACGTGACCTAATCCTGTGAACCAGATCAGCAGCTTGCGACATATCACCGTGTTGCTCGACGAAGCCGTCGCGGCGCTGAGCGTGCGCCCGGACGGACGCTATCTGGATGGCACCTTTGGGCGGGGTGGTCACAGCCGGCTACTGCTTCAGCAGCTTGGGCCTGATGGCCTATTGCTAGGATTCGACAAGGATCCGTTAGCCATCGCTACGGGGCAAGCACTGGCGGCCGAGGACGGCCGCTTTGTCGTTGTGCAGAGAAGTTTTGCCGAACTTGGCGAAGAGGTGGCGCAGCGCGGCTGGAGCGGAACCGTCAGTGGCGTTTTGCTGGATCTGGGCGTTTCGTCACCGCAGCTGGACGACCCCGAGCGCGGCTTCAGTTTTCTTAACGACGGTCCTCTGGACATGCGCATGGATCCTAGCCGAGGCATCAGTGCGGCCGATTGGATAGCGCACGCCGACGAAGATGAGATCGCCCGGGTGTTCAAGGATTATGGCGAAGAGCGCTTCGCCAAGCGCATGGCTCGTGCGGTGGTGCAGCGCCGCGAAGCGGCGCCTTTCGAGCGTACCGCCGACCTCGCCAAGGTCCTGACTGAGGCCAATCCCGCTTGGGAGAAGGGCAAGAATCCGGCGACTCGTGCGTTTCAGGGACTGCGCATCTACATCAACAATGAGCTTGGCGACCTGGAGCATGGCCTTGATGCAGCCCTGGAGGCACTGGAAGTGGGCGGCCGGCTGGTGGTCATCAGCTTTCATTCGCTGGAAGACCGCATCGTCAAGCAGTTCATGCGCCGCCACGCCAAGGGCGAGGCGGACAAGCTGCCACGCGACCTGCCCATCATTCCGAAGGCATTCGAGCCGCGCCTTAAGCTGCTCGGCAAGCCGCAGTACGCTTCCGATGCCGAGGTCAAGGGCAACCCGCGTTCGCGCAGTGCGGTAATGCGCGTGGCGGAGAAGCTGCGGTGACCAAGGTAATGCGCTCCATGCCCAGCGGCAGCCTGTTGATGCTGGTGCTGTTCGTCAGTGTCCTGCTGTCGGCGATCGCAGTTGCCTACTCGGCGCATTGGAATCGTCAGTTGCTCAACGAGCTCTACGGTGAGCTTAGCGTGCGTGACAAGGCCCAGGCCGAGTGGGGGCGGTTGATCCTCGAGCAGAGCACCTGGACTGCGCACAGCCGCATCGAGACGCTGGCGACCGAGCAATTGCACATGCATATCCCCGAAGCGGCAGACGTCAGGCTGGTGAAGCCATGACCCTTCAAGGTGCGCTGTATCCGTGGCGGTTTCGTATCGTGCTCACGCTGCTGGCGCTGCTGGTCGGTGCGATTGTCTGGCGTATCGTCGATCTTCAGGTGATGGATCAGGGCTTCCTCAAGGGGCAGGGTGATGCGCGCAGCGTTCGGCATATCCCGATTCCTGCGCATCGTGGTCTGATCACCGATCGCAACGGTGAACCGCTCGCGGTGAGCACGCCGGTTACCACGTTGTGGGGCAATCCCAAAGAGCTGCAGGCAGCAAAGTCGCGTTGGCCGGACTTGGCTAAGGCGCTGGGTCAGGATGCTGCCGCGCTGAGCGAGCGTCTCAGGTCGCAGGCGTCGCGCGAGTTCATCTATCTGGTGCGCGGACTTACCCCGGAGCAGGGGCAGGAAGTCCTCGACCTGAAGATCCCCGGCGTTTATGCGCAAGAAGAATTCCGTCGGTTCTATCCGGCTGGCGAAGTGGCTGCCCATGTGGTCGGCTTCACCGATATCGATGATCGTGGCCGTGAGGGCATGGAACTCGCGTATGACGAGTGGCTGGCTGGTGTGCCAGGCAAGCGTCAGGTGCTCAAGGATCGTCGCGGGCGGTTGATCAAGGACGTTCAGGTCGTAAAGAACGCCAAGGCCGGCAAGGCGATGGCATTGTCGATCGATCTGCGCCTGCAGTACCTCGCGCACAGCGAGCTGCGCAACGTCGTGCAGGAATACGGTGCCAAAGCCGCCAGCCTGGTGATGGTCGACGTCAAGACCGGCGAGATTCTCGCCATGGCCAACCAGCCTACCTATAACCCGAACAATCGGCGCAATCTGCAGCCCGCAGCAATGCGCAATCGCGCCATGATCGACGTCTTCGAGCCCGGTTCCACCGTCAAACCTTTCAGCATCGCGGCGGCACTGGGTACCGGCAAATATCAGCCGGATTCGGTCGTCAATACCTTGCCCGGATGGATGCGTATCGGCCGCTACACGATTCGTGATGTCTCCCGTGGCGGCATGCTGACGCTGACCGGGATTCTGATGAAGTCGAGCAACGTCGGCATCAGCAAGATCGCCCTGGATATCGGCGCCGAGCCGGTATACGCGGTGATGCAACAGGCCGGTTTCGGCCAGGACACTGGGCTTGGTTTCCCCGGCGAGCGCGTCGGCAATCTGCCCAATCATCGCAAGTGGCGAGACGCTGAGACGGCGTCGCTTGCCTACGGCTATGGCCTGTCGGTGACCGCCGTTCAGTTGGCGCATGCGTATGCCGTGCTGGGTAACCAGGGCAGCAACGTGCCGCTCTCTCTGTTGCGTCTGGATCGCACCCAGGACGGCGTGCAGGTCATTGACAAAGAGATTTCCGGCATTGTTCTGCAGATGCTGCGCGCGGTCGTGGAAGACGAGGGTGGCGGCGGCGCTCGTGCCAAGGTGCCGGGCTATCACGTAGGCGGCAAGAGCGGTACCGCGAAGAAGATTTCCGGCACCGGCGGCTACACCAAAGACGCCTATCGCTCGTTCTTCGCCGGGGTTGCGCCGCTTTCCAATCCGCGTATCGCTGCGGTGATCGTCGTGGACGAGCCGAGCAAAGGACAGTACTACGGCGGACTGGTCGCGGCACCGGTGTTCGGCAAGGTCATGGCGCGCGCCCTGCGGCTGATGAACGTCGCACCGGACAATCTGCCGCCGCCTGCCGAGCTGCAGACCGCCGAAGCGGCAAAGGGCAAGGGAGGGCGTATCTGATGCCGATGCCATTGAATCACCTGCTGCCTCAGGCCGGCAGCGACGTGCTGATCCGTGAGCTGACACTCGACAGTCGCAAGGTTCGCGGCGGAGACCTGTTCCTCGCTGTACCGGGTCTGCAGTTCGATGGTCGCGATCACATAGGGGATGCCGTCGCCCGTGGCGCGGCCGCGGTCGCTTATGAGGCAGAAGGCCTCGACCAGTCACTGACCAGCAACGCAGTCATGGTTCCGGTGCTGCATCTGGCAGAACAGCTGTCGGCGATTGCCGGCCGCTTCTACGGCGAGCCCAGCCGCAGCCTGCGTGTGGTCGGTGTGACCGGAACCAACGGCAAGACCAGTGTCAGCCAGCTGATTGCCCAGGCGCTCGATCGGCTCGGCGAGCCCTGCGGAATCATCGGCACGCTTGGCACCGGATTCCACGGACAGCTGGAACTGGGACGCCATACCACGCCGGACGCCATCGGCGTGCAGGCGACACTGGCGAACCTCAAACAAGAGGGCGCTCGCGCGGTAGCGATGGAAGTGTCCTCGCATGGTCTCGATCAGGGGCGCGTCGCGGCCCTGGATTTCGATGTCGCCGTGTTCACCAATCTGTCGCGTGACCACCTCGATTACCACGGCAGCATGGATGCTTACGGTGCTGCTAAGGCGCGCCTGTTCGAGGTGCCCGGGCTGAGCTGTCGGGTAATCAACCTCGACGATGCCTTTGGCCGCGTGCTGGCCGGCGAGGAGCGCGAGTCGCGCCTGATCACTTACAGCCTGGAAGACCCTACGGCCTATCTGTTCTGCGCTGAAGCGCGTCTCGACGACGACGGCATTCATGCTCGGCTGATCACGCCGCAGGGCGAGCGCTCGTTGCGCAGTCCGCTGCTCGGGCGTTTCAACGTCAGCAATGTATTGGCCGCCGTCGGCGCCCTGCTTGGCATGGACTATCCGCTGGACGAAATCCTGGCCGTGCTGCCTGAACTGCAAGGCCCCGCCGGCCGCATGCAGCGCCTGGGTGGCGGTGACCATCCGCTGATCGTGGTCGACTACGCACACACCCCCGATGCGCTGGAGAAAGTCCTCACCGCGCTGCGTCCACACGCGCGCGGCAGGCTGCTTTGTCTGTTCGGTTGCGGCGGTGATCGTGATACCGGCAAGCGCCCGCTGATGGCTGAAGTCGCGGAGCGGCTGGCCGACGGCGTCGTGGTCACCGATGACAATCCGCGCAATGAGGCGCCGGAACAGATTCTCGAGGGTATCCGTTCGGGGTTCAGCAATCCTGCAGCGGTCACTTTCAGCCATGGCCGCGCGCAGGCAATCGCCAGTGTGATCGCGGCCGCGCGAGCGGAAGATGTGGTCGTGCTGGCCGGCAAAGGTCACGAGGACTATCAGGAGGTTCGCGGCGAACGCTTGCCGTTCTCCGATCTCGAGGAAGCCTGCAGGGCGCTGTCCGTCTGGGAGAAGGCCAATGCTTGAGTCGATGCGCCTGAGCGAATTGCAGCTACCGCTGTCTGGCCGCCTGGTCGGAGCGGATGCCAGCTTCACTGCCGTCAGCACAGACAGCCGGGCCATCGAACCTGGCCAGCTGTTCATCGCGCTGACCGGGCCACGCTTCGATGGTCATGCCTATCTGGCGGACGTCGCCGCCAAAGGCGCCGTTGCAGCACTGGTCGAGCGTGAAGTTGCAGATGCAGGCCTGCCGCAGCTGGTCGTTGCCGATACCCGGTTGGCGCTTGGGCAGCTCGGTGCGCTCAATCGCGCCGCATTCAACGGTCCGGTCGCAGCGATCACCGGCTCCAGCGGCAAGACCAGCGTGAAGGAAATGCTCGCCAGCATTCTACGCAGCGCCCATGGCCAGAACGCCGTACTGGCCACTCGCGGCAACCTCAACAATGACTTGGGTGCGCCACTGACGCTGTTGGAGTTGAGCACCAGTCATCGCAGCGCCGTCATCGAACTCGGCGCTTCGCGGCCCGGCGATATTGCCTATACCGTCGATCTGGTGCGCCCGGATGTCAGCGTAATTACCAATGCGGGCACCGCCCACGTCGGCGAGTTCGGTGGCCCGGACAGGATCGTCGAGGCCAAGGGCGAGATTCTCGATGGCCTGAACGCATCCGGCACCGCCGTGCTCAACCGTGACGACAAGGCCTATTCGATCTGGGCCGAGCGCGCTGCGGGCAAGCGCATCGTATCGTTCGGCCTGGACGACCCCCTCGTGGATTTCTCCGCCGGGTCGATCGCCTACGACCAGCGTGGCTGCCCGAATTTCGTGCTGACTGGCCCGCTGGGCAATCTTCGCACCCAGCTCAATCTGCTGGGCCGGCATAACGTGGCCAACGCCTTGGCGGCAGCCGCGGCAGCCTATGCGCTGGGTATCGAGGCCGAGGCCGTGGTGGCGGGGCTGGAAAGCCTGCAACCGGTCAAAGGCCGAGCCGTGGCGCAAATGCTGGCCAACGGTGTGCGCCTGATCGACGACAGCTACAACGCCAATCCGGCATCGATCTGCGCCGCCATCGACGTGCTGGCCAGCTTTGCCGGTCGCACCATCCTTGTGCTTGGCGATATGGGCGAGCTGGGCGAGTGGGCCGAGCAGGGCCATCGCGACGTCGGCGCCTATGCCGCTGGCAAGATCGACACGCTTTATGCCGTCGGGCCTCTGATGGCCCATGCAATTCAGGCATTCGGTCCAGGCGCTCGGCACTTCGCCGACCAGGCCAGCCTTATCGACAGCCTGCGAGCCGAACAGGGCAGCGGTACCACCATTCTGATCAAGGGCTCACGCAGCGCGGCGATGGACAAAGTCGTCGATGCGCTCGCTGGGCCATCCATGGAGAAACACTGATGCTGCTGCTGCTCGCCGAGTATCTGCAACAGTTCCACAAAGGCTTCGCGGTCTTTCAGTACCTGTCGCTGCGTGGAATTCTCGGCGTCCTCACCGCGCTGGTGCTGTCGCTGTGGATGGGCCCTTGGCTGATCCGTACGTTGCAGATGCGCCAGATTGGCCAGTCCGTGCGTACCGACGGTCCGCAGTCGCACCTGTCCAAATCCGGCACGCCGACCATGGGTGGTGCGCTGATCCTCAGCGCCATCAGCATCAGCACCTTGCTCTGGGCCGATCTGTCCAATCGCTACGTCTGGGTGGTGCTGGCGGTGACCTTGCTGTTCGGCGCGATCGGTTGGGTCGATGACTATCGAAAGGTGATCGAGAAGAACTCCCGCGGCTTGCCAAGCCGTTGGAAGTATTTCTGGCAATCGGTCTTTGGCCTCGGCGCCGCGGTCTTCCTTTATATGACTGCGCAGACACCGGTCGAAACCACGCTGATTCTGCCGCTGCTGAAGCACATCGAGATCCCACTCGGGATTGGTTTTGTCGTGTTGAGCTACTTCGTCATCGTCGGCTCGAGCAACGCGGTCAACCTGACCGACGGCCTCGACGGTCTGGCGATCATGCCAACGGTCATGGTCGGCGGCGGTCTGGGCATCTTCTGCTACCTCTCCGGTAACGTGAATTTTGCCGAGTACCTGCTCATTCCTTACGTGCCGGGTGCGGGCGAGCTGATCGTCTTCTGCGGCGCGCTGATCGGTGCCGGCCTCGGCTTTCTCTGGTTCAACACCTATCCGGCTCAGGTCTTCATGGGCGATGTCGGCGCGCTGGCGCTCGGCGCGGCGCTGGGCACCATCGCCGTGATCGTCCGCCAGGAAGTGGTGCTGTTCATCATGGGCGGCGTGTTCGTGATGGAAACCCTCTCGGTGATGATCCAGGTGGCGAGCTTCAAGCTGACTGGCAAGCGCGTGTTTCGCATGGCGCCGATCCATCACCATTTCGAACTCAAGGGCTGGCCCGAACCCCGGGTGATCGTGCGCTTCTGGATCATCACGGTGATCCTGGTGCTCGTCGGCCTTGCCACCCTGAAACTGAGGTAATCAAGAGTGCTCATCGCTTCCGACCAGTTCCGCATCGTTGTCGGCCTCGGCAAGAGCGGCATGTCCCTGGTTCGCCATCTGGCGCGCCGGGGCCTGCCGTTTGCCGTAGCTGATACCCGTGTGAACCCGCCGGAGCTGGCGACGCTCAAGGCCGAGTATCCAGACGTGCAAGTGCGCTGTGGCGAGCTGGACGTCGAGTTTCTCTGCACCGCCAGCGAGCTGCTGGTAAGCCCGGGTCTGGCGATCAGTACGCCGGTGCTGCAGGAAGCCGCGGCGCGCGGGGTCAAGCTGTCCGGTGATATCGAGCTGTTCGCCGGCGAAGCCAAGGCGCCGATCATTGCGATCACCGGCTCCAACGCCAAGAGCACCGTGACCACGCTGGTCGGCGAGATGGCCGTGGCGGCAGGGCGCACCGTGGCGGTTGGTGGCAACCTGGGCACGCCGGCGCTCGATCTGCTGGCAGACGACGTCGAGCTTTATGTGCTGGAGCTGTCCAGCTTTCAGCTGGAGACCACCGAGCAGCTCAATGCCGAAGTGGCGACCTGCCTGAACATCAGCGAAGACCATATGGACCGCTACAGCGGTCTGCCAGCCTACCATCAGGCCAAACACCGAATTTTCCGCGGCGCGCGTCAGGTGGTGGTCAATCGCGATGACCGGCTCAGCCGTCCGCTGGTCGCGGATGACCTGCCGACCTGGACCTTTGGCCTCGGCAAGCCGGACTTCAAGGGCTTTGGGCTGTTCGAGGAAAAAGGCGAGAAGTACCTGGCGTTCCAGTTCGATGCGCTGATGCCGGTTCGCGAGCTGAAGATGCGTGGTGCGCACAATCAGTCCAATGCTCTGGCAGCGCTGGCGCTGGGGCACGCGGTGGGTCTGCCGTTCGAGCCGATGCTGGAGACGTTGCGCCAGTTCGTCGGTTTGCCGCATCGCTGCCAGTGGGTTGGCCAGCGTGGCGACGTCAGCTATTACGACGATTCCAAGGCCACCAATGTCGGTGCCGCGCTGGCTGCGATCGAAGGCCTGGGTGCGGATATCGACGGCAAGCTGGTGCTGATCGCCGGTGGCGATGGCAAGGGCGCAGACTTCTCCGCGCTGCGCGCGCCGATTGCACGCTATTGCCGTGCCGTGGTGTTGCTCGGTCGTGATGCGCAACGTCTTGCGGACGCGCTGGCCGATGCCACCACCCTGGTTCATGTCGCAACACTGGGCGAAGCCGTGCAGCGCGCCGCCGAGTGTGCCGAAGCGGGCGATGCGGTATTGCTGTCGCCGGCCTGTGCCAGTCTGGACATGTTCAAGAATTTCGAAGAGCGCGGTCGCTTGTTCGCCGCTGCGGTGGAGGCGCTCGACTGATGCTTGCCTTCCTGCGCCATGCACCTTCGCCCTTGTTCGGCCGCCGCGGTCTGGATCTTGACTTCCCCATGCTCGCCGGCTGTCTGGCTTTGCTTGGCCTGGGTCTCGTGATGATCACTTCGGCGTCGTCCGAAGTCGCGGCGGTCAACGCCGGCAATCCGCTGTATCACATGAGTCGCCATCTGGTTTATGTGGCGCTGGGCCTCGGCGCGGGAATTGCGATGCTGCTGGTACCGCTGTCGGTCTGGCAACGCCTGGACTGGATGCTGCTGCTGGCGGCGTTCGGCCTGCTGATCCTGGTCCTGCTGCCGGGAATCGGCCGGGAAGTGAACGGTTCGATGCGCTGGATCGGTTTCGGCGCCTTCAACGTGCAGCCGTCCGAGCTGGCGAAAGTCTTCGTGGTGATCTACCTGGCCGGCTATCTGGTGCGCCGGCAAGAGGAAGTTCGCGAAAGCATGTGGGGCTTTGCCAAACCCTTCCTGGTCCTGCTGCCCATGGCATTCCTGTTGCTGCTGGAGCCCGATTTCGGTGCGACCGTGGTCATGATGGGCGCCGCAGTGGCGATGTTGTTCCTCGGTGGTGTTGGCATGATCCGCTTCAGTCTGCTGGTGATCGCCGCGGTGGGTGCCGTGGTGGTGTTGGTGCAGACCCAGGAATACCGTCTGCAGCGCCTGATCACTTTCACCGACCCCTGGGCCGATCAGTACGGCGCCGGCTACCAGCTGACCCAGGCGCTGATCGCCTTCGGCCGCGGGGAGTGGTTCGGCGTCGGCCTGGGTAATAGCGTGCAAAAGCAGTTCTACCTGCCCGAAGCGCATACCGACTTCGTATTCTCCGTACTGGCCGAAGAGCTGGGCATGGTCGGCGCACTGGCGACCATCGCGCTGTTCGCCTTCGTCGGTGTTCGCGCACTGTATATCGGTCTGTGGGCAGAGAAGGCCCGGCAGTTCTTCGCGGCGTATGTGGCCTGGGGGATGGCGTTCCTCTGGCTGGGACAGTTCCTGATCAACGTGGGAGTAAACGTAGGTCTGCTGCCAACCAAGGGCCTGACGCTGCCGTTCCTCAGTTATGGCGGCAGCTCGCTGGTGGTGACCTGCGCAAGCATGGCGCTGCTGCTGCGCATCGAATGGGAAAGCCGCACCGTGCTGGGCAGCGAGGACACCGAGTTCGACGAGGCCGATTTCGCCGAGCCGCCGGCCAAGGAGGTCGCCCATGGCCGCTAATGTACTGATCATGGCCGGCGGCACCGGTGGCCACGTTTTCCCGGCGCTCGCCTGTGCTCGTGAGTTCCAGGCCCGCGGCTACTCCGTGCACTGGCTCGGAACGCCGCGCG
>Ga0154485_1158_pt1 | contig 17636 bp, 19 predicted proteins | sample RifGroC2_FD_115964 | JGI IMG/M metagenome (GOLD analysis project Ga0154485, IMG submission 115964) | Pseudomonadales bacterium GWC2_63_15
CAAGCTGGCCGGTGCAGGCGAGACCATCAAGGTTCCCAGCGTCGGCGATCGCCCACCGCGCGAACTCTCGCGGCAGGCTCTGGCAGAGGTGGTCGAGCCGCGCTATGACGAGCTGTTCACCCTGATCCAGGCCGAGCTGCGTCGTAGCGGATACGAGGATCTGATCCCGGCCGGGATCGTTCTCACAGGCGGTACAGCGAAGATGGAAGGAGCCGTCGACCTGGCCGAGGAAATCTTTCACATGCCGGTGCGCCTGGGCGTGCCGCACAGCGTCAAGGGACTGAGCGACGTAGTACGCAACCCCATCTATTCAACGGGCGTGGGCCTGTTGCTGTACGGACTGCAAAAGCAGGCCGACGGCATTCCCGTGTCTGGCATCGGCATTTTCGCCGACGAACCAAAGACGTCTGTTCTGGACCGGCTCAAGGGCTGGATCCAGGGCAATTTTTAAGCAGTGCGCTGTAACAACCAAAACTAGAAAGCTGGAAGGAGAGAGGGAAATGTTCGAACTCGTAGATCATACCCCGCAAAGTGCAGTCATCAAGGTCATCGGTGTCGGTGGCGGTGGCGGCAATGCCGTGAACCACATGGTTCGCAATAACGTCGAAGGCGTTGAATTCATCTGCGCCAACACTGACGCCCAGGCGCTGAAGAAAGTTGAAGCACGCACCGTGCTGCAGCTCGGCTCGGCCATCACCAAAGGTCTGGGTGCCGGTACCAATCCGGACATCGGTCGCCAGGCGGCGATGGAAGATCGTGAGCGCATCGCCGAAGTACTGGAAGGTGCGGACATGGTGTTCATCACCACCGGCATGGGCGGCGGCACCGGTACCGGCGCTGCGCCGATCATCGCTTCGGTAGCCAAGGAAATGGGCATCCTTACCGTCGCCGTGGTCACTCGTCCGTTCCCCTTCGAGGGCCGTCGTCGCATGCAGGTGGCCGACGAAGGTATCCGTGCGCTGTCCGATTGCGTCGATTCGCTGATCACTATCCCCAACGAGAAGCTGCTGACCATCCTCGGCAAGGACGCCAGCCTGCTGGCCGCTTTCGCCAAGGCTGACGACGTACTGGCCGGTGCGGTCCGTGGCATCTCCGACATCATGCAGCGTCCGGGCCTGATGAACGTCGACTTCGCCGACGTCAAGACGGTCATGGGCGAGATGGGTATGGCGATGATGGGCACCGGTTGCGCCACCGGCCCGAACCGTGCTCGCGAAGCCACCGAGGCTGCCATTCGCAACCCGCTGCTGGAAGACGTCAACCTGCAGGGCGCACGTGGCATTCTGGTCAACATCACTGCTGGTCTGGACCTTTCGCTCGGCGAGTACGCTGCCGTGGGCGAAATCATCGAGGCCTTCGCGTCCGATGAGGCCACCGTCAAGGTTGGTGCCGTGATCGATCCGGACATGGCCGACGAGCTGCATGTCACCGTGGTCGCTACCGGGCTCGGTCCGCGCAATGAAAAGCCGGTCAAGGTCGTCGACAACACCGTGCAGACCTCTGTTGCCGCTTCCGCCGCTCCGGCACCGCGTCAGCATGAGCAGGCCGCGATCAATTATCGTGACCTGGAGCGTCCGACCGTGATGCGTAATCAGGCGCATGCAGCTGCCACCGCAGCCAAGCTGAATCCGCAGGAAGATCTGGATTATCTGGACATTCCCGCGTTTCTGCGTCGTCAGGCCGATTGATTGAATTTATCAGGAGTATCGTTGTGATTGGTGTTCAGCAAAGTTGGCTTCTGCTATTATCGCCGCCAATTGTTGAAAACTATTCGCAACTAGCGCTAAAGCGAAGCAAAAGGCCATGATCAGACAACGCACCCTGAAGAACATCATTCGCGCCACCGGCGTCGGCTTGCATTCGGGAGAGAAGGTTTATCTCACCCTGAAACCGGCACCGGTTGATACCGGAATCGTGTTCTGTCGCACCGACCTCAACCCGCCTGTGGAGATTCCTGCGCGGGCCGAGAACGTTGGCGAAACCACCATGTCCACGACATTGGTCAACGGTGACGTCAAGGTCGACACGGTGGAGCATTTGCTGTCGGCAATGGCTGGCCTGGGGATCGACAACGCCTACGTCGAACTCTCAGCGTCGGAAGTGCCGATCATGGATGGTAGCGCTGGACCTTTCGTATTCCTGATTCAATCCGCCGGCCTGCAGGAGCAGGACGCCCACAAGAAGTTCATCCGCATCAAGCGTGAAGTGACAGTCGAGGAAGGTGACAAGCGCGCTACTTTCCTGCCTTTCGACGGCTTCAAGGTGAGTTTCGAGATTGATTTCGACCATCCGGTTTTCAAGGGCCGTACCCAGACTGCCAGTGTGGATTTCTCGAGCACTTCCTTCGTCAAGGAAGTCAGCCGTGCACGTACCTTCGGGTTCATGCGCGACATCGAGTTCCTGCGCTCGCACAACCTGGCGCTTGGCGGCAGCGTTGAGAACGCAATCGTGGTGGACGAAACCAGTGTGCTCAACGAAGACGGCCTGCGTTACGAGGACGAATTCGTGAAGCACAAGATTCTCGATGCCATTGGTGATCTGTACTTGCTGGGCACCAGTCTGATCGGCGAATTCCGCGGCTATAAATCCGGCCACGCGTTGAACAACCGTTTGCTGCGCACCCTGATGGAACAAAAGGATGCGTGGGAACTGGTGACCTTCGATGACCCGCAGACCGCACCGATCTCCTACATGCGTCCGGTGGCAGCCGGCTAAGCTGTACCTCTCTTCCTAAAATTTAAGGCCACCCTAGGGTGGCCTTTTTTTATGTTTCGCTGAAAGCTGACGGGAATGGCGTGCCGCCTGCTTCAGCGAGGCGCCGGCAGGTCCTGCGCTAGTTCATGCCGTCCAGCAAGCCTGCCAGGTCGTCGGCATGCTCTTCCTCCTGGGCGAGGATGTCCTCGAAGATGCGGCGGGTGGTCGGATCCTTGTCACCGATGTACTGCACGATCTCGCGGTAGCTGTCGATGGCGATGCGTTCGGCCACCAGGTTCTCGAAAACCATGTCGCGCAGGCCGTTGCCTTCGGCGTACTGCGCGTGGGCGCGCTCCGTCAGGCCGTCCGGGTTGAAGTCCGGTGCGCCACCCAGTTGTACGATGCGCTCGGCCAGCCGATCGGCGTGTTCCTGTTCCTCATTGGCATGCTCGAGAAACTCGTCCGCGGCGGCGCTGGATTTCAGCCCTGTGGCCATGTAGTAGTGGCGCTTGTAGCGCAGATAGCACACCAGTTCGGTCGCCAGCGCTTCGTTCAGCAGATTGATCACGACTTCGCGATCGGCCGAGTAACTCTCGGTGACGGCGCCATTCTCGACATGTTGACGAGCCCGCTCGCGCAGGCTCTGTTTATCGCTCAATTGTACGTAGCTCATCGCCATCTCCTGGTCTGGTTCACCGCGGACGCGGTGATTCACGGTTCCCAGTTTGAGAACAGGATGCTGGCGAAAAGTTTAGCGGTGGGGCTCGTCCGGCGGTGCGGGCGCCGGCTCAGGCTCACCTGGCTCATCAATCGGCACAGGGTCGCCTGGGTCCTCGCGCTTGGGATTGCCCTCTTTCGGAGCGGTTTGGTCAATCATCGGCATGCCCTCAGTCCTCAGCTCAGCGCCCGTAGCAGTTCGTTCTTGCGCATCTTCGAGCGGCCACGAATGTCCCGCTCGCGGGCCTTTTCCATGAGCTGGTCGCGGGTCATGTCGGCAAGCGCCGTGCTGGTCGATGTCGAGCTTCGTGCCGGACCCTTGTTTGGTGATTTGCCCTGGCGGGCATCGGCTGCGCGGTGGGCCGAGTCCTTGCGCTCAGCCCGCTTGGCGGTCTCGCCCTTGCTCCTGCCCGAGCCCCCTTTGCGTTCTCCGCCGCCGGATTGCTTGTTGACCGTCGCCCATGCGCGCGCTTCGGCCTCGTCCTCGGGGACGCCACGCTTCTCGTAGCCTTCCTCAATGTGTTCGGCCTTGCGTTGCTGCTTGTCGGTGTACTTGGTTTTTTCTCCACGAGGCATGCTGGTCTCCTTCAAGGGGAGCGTTGAATGCACAGGCCCGAAGCGTGCTCGCGCCTGTGCCCGGCTGTCAGCGATGCAGTTTGCGCTGGTTTTCCTCAAGCTGATCGCAGGTCAGGAAGCCCTGGCCGTCCACGCGGCCGGAGTCATCGAAACTGACGTAATAAGGTTGCTGATCGCCATCGCGATTGAGGATGTAATCGTGGCAGATGCCAGGCACTACAGTGCGAGCTGCGGCCTTCGAGGGCTCCCCACCGATGGCCAGTACCTGCTCCTGAGACATGCCGGTCTCCACATCGCGTACCAGTGGCTCGTCACGGAAGGTGATGCGGTCTACCGGGTTCTGCACATTGCCGGAACAGCCGGCGAGCAGCACGACAGGGGCGAAGATGTAGATGGCGCGCTTGATCATGGGAGTGCCTCGTTGCGTATGGACGTTACCTTTATGGCCATACGGCGTCCGGCAAGGTTCAACGGATCAGCGGGCGACGGTATCAACGGTCATCAGGGGTGACGCGCCAGACCACGTTGCCGACATCGTCGGCCACCAGCACGGCCCCGGTCTTGTCCACGGCGACGCCTACCGGGCGACCCATTGCCTCTCCTGCCTCGTTGACGAAACCGGTCAGCACATCCTCTGCCTGCCCAGCCGGCATGCCGTCGCGGAAGGGGATGAAAACCACCTTATAGCCACTGCGCGGCTTGCGGTTCCAGGAGCCGTGCTGACCAACGAACGCGCCGTGGCGGTAGTGCTGCGGCAGCAGCGTGCCTTCGTAGAAGGCCAGGCCGAGCGAGGCAGTATGCGCGCCCAGTGCATAGTCCGGGACAATGGCACGCTCGACCAGATCCGGCCGCAGGGGTTGCACGCGCTCATCGATGTGCTGGCCGAAGTAGCTGTAGGGCCACCCGTAGAATCCGCCGTCCTGCACCGAGGTCATGTAGTCCGGCACCAGGTCGCTGCCGATCTCGTCGCGCTCGTTGACGGTGGTCCATAGCGCTCCGCTGTCCGGCTGCCAGGCAAGGCCATTGGGGTTGCGCAGGCCTGAAGCGAACAGACGCATGCTCCTGGCTTGCGGATCCACCTCGAGAATCGCTGCGCGGTTCTCTTCGGCCTGCATGCCGTTCTCGGCCACATCGCTGTTGGAGCCGCTGGTGACATAGAGGCGGCTGCCGTCCTGGCTGGCAATGACGTTCTTGGTCCAGTGGTGATTGATCGGCCCAGCGGGTAGGTCCACGACCTTCTCGCCGTTCGCGGTGATACGGGTGGTGCCGGGCGTATAGGGAAAGCGCAGCAGCGCGTCCGTGTTGGCGACGTAGAAGTGGTTGCCTACCAACGCCATACCGAACGGGGAGTTGAGGTTTTCCAGAAACACCGTGCGCTGTTCCGCCACGCCATCGCCGTCACGATCGCGCAGCAGGGTGATGCGGTTGGCGCTGGGGCCTCCGGAGCCAGCGCGGGCCATGATCTTGCTGGCAATCCAGCCGCGTAGTCCCTGGCTCTGTTGCTTCGGCGGTGCGTCCGATTCCGCCACCAGCACATCGCCACTGGGCAGCACATGGAGCCAGCGGGGATGGTCCAGGTCACGGGCGAACGCCGCCACGCGCAGACCGGCCGCCGCCTTCGGCTTGCCATCTTGCGGCCAGCCTTTGGCGGGGGCGATGTGCACGGTGGGCAGGACTGTCTTGTTTGGCTCCGGCAGCGCCGGTGTCGGGCCGTATCCGGATTCCACCGGAAGCTTGGCCGTTTCGCTGCAACCTGCCAGAGCAGCTAGAACGGCGCCGGTCAGAAGAATACGGAAGTTGGACATGGCGAAATCCTTGGGCAGTGGAGTGGCGTTCGTTAGCGCGGCTGGTCCGGGTGGCGACGCTTGCGCGCGGCACGCAGGGCAGTATGCCGCTCCAGCCGTGGCATCAAAGCAAAGATCGCCAGCGCCAACAGCGTGCTCATTACGGCCGTTGCTTCATGCCCGAGGCCGACGGCGACACCGATCGCGGCCGTAAGCCAGATGCCTGCGGCGGTGGTCAGGCCCTTGACATCTTCCGCGGAGTCGCCCTTGAGGATAGTCCCGGCTCCGAGAAAGCCAATACCGGTAACCAGGCCCTGAATCACCCGGGAAATGTCCTCGAGGCTCATGCCCGCCTGCACCGGCACCAGTACGAACAACGCTGCCCCAAGCGCAACCAGCATATGGGTGCGCAAGCCGGCGGCCTTGCGTCGGCGCTCGCGTTCATAGCCGAGCAGACCGCCGAGAATCGACGCGATCAGCAGGCGGCTACTGACGCGGGTCGCGTCCTCCAGGTCGGTGATGTCGGAGAACTCCGACGCGATGGTGTAGGAGATGCTCGCCCACCATTCCATGTCCTTCTCCAAGCCAGGCTGGTTCAGATTTGGATACGCGAGGCGGCGGGGGGTTCGCTAATCGGTGACCTGGAAACGCAGCATGCCGATCATCTGGCCTGCTTCAGTAACGACACGTACTCGCCAGCGGCCCGATGATTTTTCCGGGAAGTTGCGCTTGTGGGTCCATGCGCGATAACCGGCTTCGCGGCCGCCGCTGATCTCCAGGGCGATACGGTCGACGCGCCTGCCGTTGTGGGTCCACTCGTGGAAGATGCGCTCCTTCAGGCCGCGCGGTGCGTTGATGGCGGTATAGGCGTAGAGGCCATTTGCGTGCAGTTCTGCGCTGGTGATTTCGCGCAGCCCCTTACCGGGTTTGCGTTGCCGATCATCGAGGCTCATGGTCACGGCGACATCGGTCAGCCACAGGGTTGCCGGGGGTACCCAGGTCCGTCCCAGCCAACCTGCGGCACCCAGCGCCACCGCCAGCAACAGGATGCCGGGCCACGTGCGCCAGTTCGAACGGGGAAACAGCCCGCTGAGGCTCGGCAGGGCCAGCACTACTGCGACCCCCAGTGCCAGCTGATAGCTCTGCGGGGTGGACAGATGAAGGATGATCGGCAACGCGGTCAGCAGGACGGCGAACAGCGTCAGCGCGTGAAACCCCAGGTAGACCCAGCGCCGCGGTGCCAGCCATTTGTAGTACAGCGGATCGATCAGCGAAACGAGCGCGGCGGCGCCAAGCAGGCCGGTGAACAGGGCTTGCCCACTGTTCCAGGTGGTGGTGATGGCAAAGAACGGAATGATGAAGAACAGGCTTTCCTGATGCACCATCTGGGTGGCATAGCGCAGCAGCGGTCTTGGCACCTGCCAGCCGAACCAGCTCTGCAGGCTGCGCCGCAGGCTCGATTCCAGTACCAGCCAGAGCCAGCTCACCAGCATCACCAGGGCGACCACCTTGGCCAGGCCGGCGTGGCGTTCCACCAGAACGAAACTCGCCACCCCGGAAACGAATCCGAACAGCGCAACCGTACCTGGATAGCGCCGAATCAGGCGGCTGGCCAGGTCGAACAGGCGTGATAACAGCGGCTTGAGTTGCATGATGGTTCGGGTCCGGATACGGCGTGCTTATCAGAAGTATCGAGCACAGGCGGGCTGGTGCAAGCCCGCGGTCGAGACCCTTCGCTTGTCGAGGGCGGATGGTACAGCGGGCGCGCCCCGCTGGTGTGGCCAGGCGCCCCTGTTTGGGCGTATTTCGCAGGACGATCAGTCGCTCTCTTCAATCACCTGCTGTACCGCCTCGGGCTGCTCTGGCATCGCCGATGAGTGGTGACTGGTGATCAGCCACTGTCCGGCGTCGGCGAACCACTTGTAGGTAAAGGTATAACGCGCCGGCACCGTCTTGCCGTCGCCCAGCTTGAAGCTGTAGAGCCCGGTATCGAGCGCGCTGTTGCAGTCGATCATGATCATTCGCGAGACAACTTCGCCCTTCGGTTTCAGCGCCAGAAAGTGCTCGAAGTAGTCGAGCTTGGCTTCCTCCGTCTGCCGCGGCGTGTTGGACACGGTAGGCAGCAGCATCGAGTCAGGTGCGTAGTTTTCCACCACGCGTTTCGGATCGCCTGATTGCACATCGTCGTTCCAGCGATCGAAAAGCGCGGCGACCTGCGCTTCGTTGGTGCCATGACAGGTCGGGTCGTCCGCCAGCGCAGCCAGCGGGGCGAGGGAAAGGAGCAGGGGGAGGGCGTATTTCATAGTGTCACTCGTAGCCGGTGGTCGATTGCGGATGTCTCCACAGCGGTACTGCACAGCATGGATACGTCATGCAGACTTGTGACCGGCCGCTGCTGCGCTCATTCCCGCCAGCGGTCGATCAGGGCTGCAGCGCCGACTCGATGGCTTCCCGGACATCGCTATAGGAGCGCGCTGCATTCGCCGGCAGGCGGACCTGCGGCAACCCGATGGTCTCGTACAGTCGATCCATGAATTCCTCATCGGTGTCAGGGTCGTGCAGGTTGATGACGCAGACCGGCTTCAGATCGGCCCTGTCGCACAGCACGAAATCGAAGCGCGCGGTCGCGATGCGGTTGGTGGCGCGGTACCAGTACGCCCGTCGGGCGATGGCGGTGACTTCCACAACGTCGGCGACGCTTACCTTGGGGAAGATCAGATAGCGCTCGCCGACCGTGCGTTGCAGCATTTCCAGCAGCTCGCGTTCCGCTGGCGAGAACAGGGGCGCCTTGAGGCGATAGGGATATTGCAGCGCGGGATGGTTGAGCTGCCGGTTCTTGACGAAGAAGACAAGTACGAAGATGACGAACGCCACCAGTGTCAGGGCCAGCCAGCTCATGGACGTCTGTCCTGATGCAGCGATTGAAGCCTTGTTGATGAACCCATGGTGTAAGCCTCGGAATTAGACGAGCGTGCTTTTGTTGAGTCCAGCACGTTCGATTCGTTCGGCTACCTTATCCACTACAGCTGTGGGCCGAGTTGTGGATAACCCTTTAGCTGCTTGCTGCAACCTTAGCGGCACTAGCGATCGAGCTTATTGATCGAAAATTGTACGTTCGCAGGTTTAAGGCTTCTGAAACGTCGTATTGCCCGCACATGCGTACACCAATAGGTCGAAGCGAGCGCTTATCCACTTCTGCTGTGGATGCGCATGTGGATAACATGGAGAGGCTGAGCTGCGGCCTGCGTGGTGCGTGGCCTGCAGCTCGGAGAGTGAAATTTGATCAGCTGGATTCAGCCAGATCACAGCGGCGAATTTTTGGCCCAGCGACTATGAGTGGGCGGTTGCCAGGCATCCAGCAACTCTATGAGCGCCTGCGACTCGTCACTACGTTGCAACATCTCGCGGTGCTGTGAGCGGACGAATCCCTCTTCGACGAGGTGATCGAGGAAGTGACTGAGCTTGCTGTAGAAGTGGTTGACGTCCAGCAACCCGAGCGGTTTGGGGTGATAGCCAAGCTGGCCCCAGGTCCAGACCTCGAAAAGCTCCTCCAGCGTACCCAGCCCGCCAGGTAAAGCGATGAAGGCATCCGCGAGCTCTGCCATCCGCGCCTTGCGGGCGTGCATGCCGTCGACCACTTCCAACCGAGTGAGGCCGGTGTGGCCGACCTCGGCATCTTTCAGGCTCTGCGGAATGATGCCGATCACCTCGCCGCCGGCAGCCATGGTGGCGTCTGCCACCACCCCCATCAGGCCGACGGCGCCGCCGCCGTAGATCAACCGAATGCCGTTGGCCGCCAGGGTGCGGCCGAGATCCTGGGCTGCTTGTTCATAGATGGGGTTCGAACCACGGCTGGCGCCGCAGAAAACGCAAATGGAACGCAAGGTCATCGTTTACTCCGCTCGTAGGGCTGGCGGAAGGGTACGCGGGCATGGACGAACAGCCAAGCGTGCTGGGCGATGTCAGCGGCCGTTCAATGCACCTCCACTGGCGCACGCGTAATTGGCAAACAGGCTCTCAAGCAGATTGCGACTGGACATGGACGATCTCTCCGTCGGTTGATGCGCTCATGCTAAGAACAGGGCGCTCCCAGCGCTCTTAGATTCTCGACATTGCTGTGATAGCACTTGCGCTATTTGCCGCTTCATTTATCCCCGATAGTTGTGTGCGGTTCTGTGGATAACCTTGGGAGGGTCTGCTCTAGGCGAAGCGGTGCGGGACTTCCAGCAGTATGTGCGTTTTTTGCTCAGTCCCGCTTGGTGCGACCACAGGCCGCATAACAGAAGGCCTCGCGCGTTCATGGGCAATATGTGCGATGCCGTCTCACGATGGTAGTGATCGCTTCAGTTATCCACGATGGCTGTGGATAACGCTGTGAGTTGTTTGGGCAAATACGCCGCCGGGCCAGTGATGGCACGGCTGTCGGCGGTATGAATAAAAAACGTCCAGAACATTGGCGGCGGAGCAGCCCATCCTCGACTCTTATGCCCTGGCATTCATTTCCGGGCGGTTGGTTGTCGGGTCCCGGCGCCTGATCGACACTCGGCGCTCCTGAATTCATCCAAGACCGCTGAGGGAGTACGCCATGACTGATGCCATCCGCTTCGAAGACAAGGTAGTGATCGTGACCGGAGCCGGCGGCGGGCTCGGGCGGGCGCACGCGCTGCTGTTCGCCCGCCACGGTGCGAAGGTGGTGGTCAATGATCTGGGCGGCAGCACCCAGGGCGATGGAGCCAACAGCTCCGCCGCCGACCGTGTGGTGGAGGAAATTCGCCAGGCGGGCGGCACCGCTGTCGCCAATCATGATTCGGTAACCGATGGCGATCGCATCGTGCAGCAGGCCCTCGATTCCTTCGGCCGCATCGATGTGGTGGTGAACAACGCGGGCATCCTGCGCGACAAAACCTTCCACAAGATGGAAGACGCCGACTGGGATCTGGTCTATCGGGTGCATGTCGAGGGTGCCTACAAGGTCACCCGTGCCGCCTGGCCGCACATGCGCGAACAGAACTACGGGCGGGTGATCTTCACCGCTTCGACCTCCGGCATCTATGGCAACTTCGGGCAGTCGAACTACGGCATGGCCAAGCTCGGCCTGTACGGCCTGACCCGCACGCTGGCGCTGGAAGGGCGCAAGAACAACGTGCTGGTCAACGCCATCGCGCCCACCGGCGGCACGCGGATGACCGAGGGGCTGATTCCGCCGCAGGTGTTCGAGCAGCTCAAACCCGAACTGGTGAGTCCGTTGGTGGTGTATCTGGCTAGCGAGCAGTGCCAGGAAACCTCCGGCCTGTTCGAGGTGGGTGGCGGCTGGATGGGCAAGGTGCGCTGGGAACGCAGCCTTGGCGTCGGCTTCGACCCGCAGGCCGGCTTCGATGCCGAGGACGTCGCGGCTCAATGGCAGCAGATCTGCAATTTCGAGAATGCCGCGCACCCGGCCGACAACATGGAAGCGTTGAAGGAGATGATGGCCAACCTGCAAAAATACGCAGGCTGACCTATGGCTTGCGCTGCCGGGCAATCCGGGAGCGCATTCAGGCGGGGGCCTCGCCCGGCTCCGGGCGCAACAGGCGCAGTGCTTTCTCGCGGGCCTGACTCAGGTTGCGCACGTACAGCAGATGCCCCTGCAGGCGGTGAATGCCGGCGCGGCGCAATTTCAGGCGGACGCGCGCATTGCTGCCGCTCAGGATCAGCGTGACCCCCAGTCGGCGGTAATCCACCAGCACGTTTTCCAGCGATGCCAGCGCGGTCATGTCCAGCATCGGCACCGCGCTGATGTCGACGATCACCACCTTGACCTCGGGATTGAAGCGCCGCAGGGCGCCCAGCGCCTTTTCCGCCGCGCCGAAGAACAGCGGCCCACGGATCGCGTAGGTCGCCACGTGCTCGGGCATGTCCTGGAGGATGCGCCGTTGCTCGCGCGAGAGAGCGGTAGTGTCGGTCAGCTCGCTCATGCGCTTTATGAACAGCCCGGCTGCCAGCAGCAGCCCGACCCCAACGGCCAGCACCATGTCGAACAGCACGGTGAGTGTCAGGCAGGTCAGCAGCACCAGCACATCGCTGCGCGGAGCAATGCGCAGTACGTGCATCACGTGCGGTGCTTCGCTCATGTTCCAGGCCACCATCACCAGCAACGCCGCCAGTGCCGCCATGGGCAGGTAACTGAATAGCGGCGCCAGCCAGAGCACTGCGACCAGCACTACACCCGCATGAATCATTGCTGCCAGCGGCGAGAACGCCCCGGCCCGGACATTCGTGGCGCTGCGGGCGATCGCTGCGGTCGCGGTGATGCCGCCGAACAGCGGGGCGACCAGATTGCCCAGCCCCTGGCCGATCAGCTCGCCGTTGGGCTCGTGGTTGCTGCCGGTCATGCCGTCGGCGACCACGGCGCAAAGCAGCGACTCGATGGCGCCGAGCATGGCGATGGCAAACGCCGGCGCGAGCAATTCGCGGAACAGCTCGTAACTCAGCTGCAGCGGCTGGCCATCCGGACCGGGTAGCAGCCAGGGCCAGGCGAAATCTGGGAGAAACGGTGGAATACCCGGATGGGTGATCCCGTCCAGGGTGTAGCTGAACCGCTCGCCAAGGGTCGCCACGGACAATCCGGACGATTCCAGCAGCAAACCTGCCAGCGCACCGACGGTCAGTGCCACCAGGTGCCCGGGTACTTTCGGTACCCAGCGCGGCCAGATGATCAGCACCGCGAGACAGATCGCCGCCACCAGCGCGTCGCCGAGCCGGGCGCCCGGCAGCGAGCGCAGCAGCAGGCTGACCTGCTCGACGTAGTGCTGTGGTTGTTCGTTCAGCGTCAGGCCGAACAGGTCCTTGATCTGCAGGGTGGCGATGACGATGCCGATGCCCGCGGTGAATCCGAGGGTGACAGGGTAGGGGATGAATGCGATCAGGCGTCCAGCGCGCAGCAGGCCCAGTGCGATCAGGATCAGACCGGCGAGCATGGTGCAAAGCAGCAGGCCGCCAAGGCCGAACTGCTGGGTGATCGGCAACAGGATCACCACGAAAGCCGCTGTCGGCCCGGAGACATTGAAGCGCGATCCCCCGGTCAGCGCGATCAGTGGCGCGGCGATCAATACGGTGTAGAGACCGTGCTGTGGCGCCACGCCAACGGCGATCGCCAGGGCCATGGCCAGCGGGATGGCGATGATGCCGACCGTCAGGCCGGCGCTGATATCGCCGCGCAGCGCGCGGGCACCGTAGCCCAGACGCAGGACCTGGTGCCAGGCGGCAAACAGTGGGGGAAGCTTCATGCCTGGGACGCTCCTTGTAGGCGAAGGCGCCATTATAAGCGCGGGCAGCTCTTGTTCTTTGTGCTGAAAGATCGCCCGGTATACCGAGGCGGCGATGTACGACCTTGGTCGCAAGCCGGCCTGGCGCGTTGAGTGCGTCGCCTGCGAGGAGTAAACTGCCGCCCCCGTGAGACCCCGTGGACCGGAGGCGGCATGCGTAAAGACAAGAAGCAGGTGATTGGCGACGAGATCGCGGATGAGTCGATCAAGCTGTTTCTTCAGCCTGAACCGGCTGACGATACCCCCCCTTCGCTGCACAAGCTGATCAAGGCCTATCGCGGCCTGCGCATTGATGATTTCGAGCGCTTTCTCGGCTTCTTCGTGGCCGCCGGCTACGACCTCGATGCCCGGGACAGCAAAGGGCAGAGCTTTATCGATCTGGTCGCCAACCAGCGTCAGGCCAGACCTTATATCGAACTGATCGAGGCCATGCGCGGCTGAACTGAGGGCCGCCGTTTCGTATCGAACGCATCGGCACAGTCTGCTGCCTGCGGCGAAGGCTGCGGCTGGCTTCGGCAACATGATTCGCAATCGTTTTCCTCGCAGCGTCCACCGTCGAGCACTGGGCCAGGCCCGCTCCGGATGGATCGCAGCGAGAGGAAGGAGGCCAAAAGCCGCCCTTCCGACAGCTGGCAGGCAGCCTCTGGCTTCCTGTTCTCGGGCACATGTTCCCGAGCAGCGGTCCAGGCACATGCTCCGTTCCTGACCGTCTGGCTGGTGGGTTTTACGGGGCCGCGTACTGCGGTCTCGACAGTTTAATGCTGTGATTCTGGAGAACGCGTTGATGACGCAACACGATAGCGAAGCAGTGGATATGGTGCTGGTGGGAGCCGGCATCATGAGTGCGACCCTCGCGGTACTGCTCAAGGAACTCGATCCCAATATCAAGCTGGAAATCGTCGAGCTGCAGGAATCCGGAGCCATCGAAAGCTCCAATCCGTGGAACAATGCCGGTACCGGTCACGCCGGGCTCTGCGAGCTGAACTACACGCCCGACAGCAAAGATGGCGCGATCGACATCAAGAAGGCCGTGCTGATCAACACCCAGTTCGAGGTCTCCAAGCAGTTCTGGGCCTACCTCGCTGACCGTGAAGGTTTCGGTTCCCCGCGTGATTTCATCAATGCTGTTCCGCATCTGAGCTTCGTGCGCGGCAGCAAGAACATCGACTATCTCAAGCGTCGCTTCGATGCGCTGAAGACCCATCACGCCTTCGCTGACATGGAGTACAGCGAGGATCGCGCGACTCTGGCCGAGTGGATGCCGCTGATGATGCCCGGCCGCGCCGCCGACGAGCCCATCGCTGCAACTCGCGCCATGAACGGTACCGACGTCAATTTCGGTGCGGTGACCAGCCAACTGCTCGGCTATCTGTCGCGCAGTGCTGGGGTCAAGGTGTCCTACAACCAGAAGGTCACCGGTCTCGACCGTACGGCCAGCGGCTGGAAAGTCGACATCAAGAACACTCGCACCGGCGAATCGCGCCAGGTGCAGTCCGGCTTCGTCTTCCTCGGCGCCGGTGGCGCTGCGCTGCCGCTGCTGCAGATGTCCGGTATCGACGAAGGCAAGGGCTTCGGCGGCTTCCCGGTCAGCGGCCAGTGGCTGCGCTGCGACAACCCGGAAATCGTCAAGCAGCACCAGGCCAAGGTCTACAGCCTGGCAGCAGTCGGCGCGCCGCCGATGTCCGTACCGCACCTGGACACCCGTGTCGTCGACGGCAAGAAGTCCCTGCTGTTCGGGCCCTACGCCGGCTTCACCACCAAGTTCCTCAAGCGTGGTTCGTTCATGGACCTGCCGCTGTCGATTCGGCCGAGCAACATCGGCCCGATGATGGCCGTGGCACGCGACAACATGGACCTGACCCGCTACCTGATCAAGGAAGTGATGCAGTCCATGGAGGACCGCCTGGAAACCCTGCGTGGTTTCTATCCCGAGGCCAAGGCCGAGGACTGGCGTCTGGAGATCGCCGGCCAGCGCGTGCAGATCATCAAGAAGGACCCGAAGAAGGGTGGCATCCTGCAGTTCGGCACCGAACTAGTCGCGGCGAAAGACGGCACCATCGCCGCGCTGCTCGGCGCTTCGCCGGGTGCTTCGGTGACCGTTTCGATCATGCTCGACCTGCTCGAGCGCTGCTTCCCCGAGCAGTACCGTTCGCAGGCCTGGTCCAGCAAGCTGCAGGAAATGTTCCCGGCTCGCGAAACCACGCTGCAGAACGACGCAGCAGCCTACCGCGAAATCAGCGAAATGGCCGACAAGCGCCTGGGCCTGGAGTACTGACCAGCAGGCCAGTCCCGGCTCGAACGAAAAGCCCCGTACGAACCTACGGGGCTTTTTTGTGCCCTGAACAAAGCGCCTGTTCCGCTCAGGCCGCGCGTTCGCAGTCGGTGGGAAGATGCCGGCCAATCCAGCTCAGGCGCGCTTCCTCGACCTCCACCCAGTTCGCGCCATCGGGCCGGCCGGCACTGCTCAGCAGCATGCGGCAGCGACCCTGTTCGTCGAGCAGGGCGAAATGACGGGGCTTGCGGCGGCGCAGCAGCGAAAGGATCTGGCGCATGGTTTTCACTCCTGGCGAAGAGATGACCCCTTATCGCAGGGCTCTGTGACAGCCGCGTGAAATGAACGGCGCAGCACTGCCATCGGTCTGAATCGCATCACTGTCGGCGCGTCGTACCGCTGGGTATACTGCGCCGCACTCGTCGCCCCCTAACCTGGAGAAAACAGCATGCTGCAACGCCTGTTGTTCGGTTTTGTCACCGTTCTTGGAATGAGTCTCGTAGGCTGTGCCCACAGCCCCCAGCAGCTCGATCCGAACCCCAAACTCAATGGCACCATCAATCCTGTCGGCCAGGGCCAGCCGGTCGTCGTGCGCGTGGTCGATGCGCGCCCCTCGCCGACCCTTGGCACCCGCGGCGGCCTTTACCCGGAAACCAGCGCGGTGATCGTGCCAAGTGCCAAGGTCATACCCAAGCTGCAGGCTCAGACCGAAGCGGCGGTGCGCCTGCTCGGCTTCACCCCGTCGCCCAACGCCTACAACGCGCCGCAGCTGACCCTGACCCTCGCGGAGCTGAAGTACCAGTCGCCGAAAGAAGGCCTGTACGTGACCGAGGCCAATATTGGCGCGACGCTGAAGATCGAAGTGCAGAACGCCGGTAAACGCTACAACGGCCGCTATGGTGCCTCGCTGAACCAGCGTTTCGGCATGGCGCCGAACGAGCAGACCAACACCAAGCTGGTCACCGATGTGTTGAGCGATGCGCTGACCCGCGTCTTCCGCGACGACAACATCGGTCGCCTGCTAGCCGAGTAAGTCGCCAGCGATACGCACGACTCGCCGGTCCTGCCGATCCGAAACCCTGCCATGGCCCAGCCTGGCAGGGTTTCTTCGTTTTCACGGGGCGGAAAACGAAAACGCCCCACGATCAGCGGGGCGTCGAGTGCAGCCAGTCGAATCAGCGAACGCCGGAGTTGCGCAGGGCAGCCGGGGTGTACTGGTTGGAGTTGGCCTTGTAGTTGTAGGTGTAGGGGTTCTTCTCTTCGTTCTTCATGCCCATGACCAGGTAGCGGCCAGAGATGAGGTCGTACAGGGTCTCCATCGAGTACAGCGGAACCTGCACGTTGTAGAAGTACAGACTGTGCGCCTCGGCTACGCGCCACAGCTGGTTGCGGCCGTCGTAATGGTCGATCACCGCAGCTTGCCAGGTGTCTTCGTCGATGAAGAAGTGGCGCTTGGCATAGATGTGGCGCTCACCCGACTTCAGCGTGGCTTCCACTTCCCATACGCGGTGCAGCTCGTAGCGGGTCAGATCCTGATTGATATGGCCGGCCTTGACGATGTCTTCGTACTTCAGCTCGGGCGAATCCAGGCGGTAGGAGTTGTAGGGGATGTACACCTCTTTCTTGCCGATCAGCTTCCAGTCGTAGCGGTCCGGCGCACCGTTGAACATGTCCAGGTTGTCGGATGTGCGCAGGCCGTCGGCTGCAGTGCCCGGGCCGTCATAGGCGACCTGCGGTGCGCGGCGTACACGGCGCTGGCCGGCGTTGTAGATCCACGCCATGCGCGGTTCCTTCACCTGGTCGAGGGTCTCGTGTACCAGCAGCACGTTGCCGGCCAGGCGGGACGGCTCGGTTACCTGCTGCTTGAAGTAGAACAGCACGTTGCCATGCTTCTCGGGGTTGTAGTCGGTCAGGGTGTCGGTGTAGACCACCTCGTCGACGAACTTCACCAGGCTGAAGCTGCCGTTCACCTGTGGCGTGGCCTGGGCGATCACTCGCCGCGCCGAGCCGCCGCGGTAGCGGGTGATGTGGTTCCAGGCGACTTCCAGGCCGTCCTTGGGAATCGGGAAGGCGACGGCCTTCTCGAAGTTCTCCAGGCCGTTGCCGCCGCGGACCATGTTGGTCTGCGTGGCATTGCGCGTGGCGGCGTCATAGACATGCTGGGGCATGGCCGCGCTGCGGCGTGTCTCGTAGACCGGCAGGCGGTAGCTGTCCGGATAGCGCTTGAGCATGGCGATCTGCCCAGGCGTCAGGTTGTCCTTGTACTGCTCGTAGTTCTGCGCCGTGATG
>Ga0154485_1145_pt2 | contig 17612 bp, 18 predicted proteins | sample RifGroC2_FD_115964 | JGI IMG/M metagenome (GOLD analysis project Ga0154485, IMG submission 115964) | Pseudomonadales bacterium GWC2_63_15
CCATCAGCAGCGCACCGGTCACAAGCAGGGGCGGTGCCAGCCAGTAATGCACGAGCAGCAGACCGATGATCAGCACGGCATGGAACACGGCGGCCTTGGGGTGGCGGTTGGCGGGGCTCATGGTCGGCCTCTTGTTCTTGTCGGATCGATCCGACGTTGTACGCATACCCTCCAATAAAGAACAGTAGTGCCTTAGTAGCAACGTGCCGTCATCGGAGGCTCACCCCAGTCTTAACGGCCGCCGCCGCACAAACTGAAGCGATCCACCTCATCTCGAGTCACCGTCGGTCGTCAGCCGGCGACCGGACGATCAGGCGCGGTCAGCGGCAAGCACAACCGCACGCGCCGGCGCAGCCAGGGACTGGGGCGATAACGTGCCTCGCCGCCATAGCAACCCTGCATCGCCTCAAGGATGGCGAGAATTCGTCCCGCACCGTAATGCTCGGCAAAGCCCAGCGGCCCTTTCGGATAGCCCAGCGCCAGGGTGATTGCGCGGTCGAGTATCTGCGGGTCGGCAATGCCCTTCTGCGCGATCTCGCAACCGAGATTGACGATGCTCGCCACCACCCGCTGACTGACGAAACCGGGCGAGTCGTTGATCACCTCCACCGGCACGCCATCGTGACTCAGGGCCTGTTGCGCCTGTGCTTCGAGCGCGGGGTCGAGCGCCGGTTGGCGCATCAGTACCCGGCGCCGATCGAAGTCGGCGAACAGATCGAAGGCGATACTGCGGGTGGCGGGCAGATCAAGCCTGGCGATCATCGTGCTGGCATCCTCGCCCAGCGGGGTGATCAGGCAGATGGCGCGCTCAGACGGCGCCTCACCGGTTTCCAGCTGGGTACCGGCCCCGCACAACAACGCCGCCAGCCGGCCACGCAGCTCGGCATCCTGACTGTCCAGCCAGAACGGGCGCTCGACGACTATCGGCCGCCATTGCGGCTCCGGCGTGCGGATCTGCTGGCCGTTCTCGTAGCGGTAGTAACCCTGTCCGGTCTTGCGTCCGAGCAACCCCGCGGCGACCCGCTGCGCCGCCTGGTAGGACGGTGTATAGCGCGGGTCCTGATAGAACTGCTGATACACCGACTCCATCACCGCATGGGAAATATCCAGCCCGGTGAGATCGAACAGCTCGAACGGCCCCATGCGAAAGCCCGGGCCGTCGCGCAGGATGCGGTCGATCTGCTCGGCATCGGCGATACCCTCGGCAAGGATGCGCTGCGCCTCGGTGCTGTAGGCGCGACCGGCGTGGTTGACCAGAAAGCCGGGAGTATCCGGCGTGATTGCCGGAAAATGCCCAGCCTCTTCGGCCAGTTTGACCAGCCGCTCGATGACCTGCGGATCGCTGCGCTCACCGCGCACCACTTCCACCAGCTTCATCAACGGCACCGGGTTGAAGAAGTGAAAACCCGCCACCCGCTCTGGATGCTGGCAGGCAGCAGCGATGCGTGTGACGGAAAGCGATGAGGTGTTGGTCGCCAGCACCGTGTCCTCGGCGAGCAAGGACTCCAGCTCGATGAACAACGCCTGCTTGGCCTCGAGATTCTCGACGATCGCCTCGATCACCAGATCGCAGCCGGACAGATCGGCCAGCGCAGGCGCCGCCTGCATTCGGGCCAGCGTGGCGTCCAGCTCGGCGACGCTCAGCCGCCCCTTGGCCACGCCGCGTTCTAGCAGCTCGCGGTTGAAGCGCAGCGCCTCGCTGATCGACGCGCTGCGTGCATCGTGCAACCAGACCTGCTTGCCGGCGCTGGCGAACAACTGCGCGATCCCGCGGCCCATGGCGCCCGCGCCGACGATGCCGATACGCTCAAACATGCAAACCTCCTAACGAGCAATGCGATATTCCGCAGTGCGGAACAAGATTCCATCGAATTGACCATGAGCGTAAAGACTGCCAATCTCCAGCGCAAGTCAGCCGCCGAACCCGCTCGCTCATGTCCGATCAGCCCTATCCAGCCGCCACACTGCAACAGGTCGAAAGCTCGTTGACCGGGTTCTTCCAGGACCTCGGTTGCCAGCTCAAGGAGTACGGCCCGGAGCGCGCGGTGGTCGAACTGCTGTTGTTGCCGCGCCACCTGAACAACGCCAGCAACCTGCACGGCGGCGTCACGGCGACCCTGCTGGACGTGGCGATGGGCCTCTGCGGAACCTGGGTGGAACAGCCGGAACAGCGCCGCGTGGCGACCACGCTGTCGATGAACGTCAACTTCAGCGCACCGGCACCAGCCGACAGCCGCATCCGAGCTGTCGCAGTCTGCCGCTCCGCCGGGCACAAGGTATTCATGGCCAGCTGCGATCTGCTGGACGAAAAGGACCAGTTACTGGCCTTCGGCGAAGGCGTATACAAGCGCGGCAAACTGCGCAGCGAGCTGCCCTGAGCGATGCTTGCCCTGCTCCCGCTGGCGCTCGTCTGCGAGCTATTCGCGCTGGTAACGCGCCTGCCGCTGCTGAGCGTGGTCAGCGGTGCGCTATTGGTGCTTTTCTTCGCCTGGCACTGGCGCTCGCTGATGCCCTATCCGCGCCGGCTCGGGCTGGTCACGCTGGGGCTGTTCGCCTACTGGGCACTGCTCCGTGACCCCGACTGGCAGCAGACCCAGCGGATGCTCGGCGCCGCGGCCTACTACGGCGCGTTCATCGGCGCGCTCGGGCTTGCCCATTGCGCGGTCAAGCGGATGCCGCAGCTCGGCGAGCTGCATCGGCTCTTACTGCGGCTCCCCCGCACCAGCCTCTATCCAAGCTACCTGTTCAGCACCTTTGCGATCAGCTCGGTGCTGAGTTTCGGCATGCTCAATCTGGTCTGCGGTTCACTGGAACGTTATCTGGATCGGCAGTCGCATAGCCCGAGCCAGCACCGCGAGGGGGCCAGGGGCGTGATGGTGACGGCCCTGCGCGGCTTCGCTCTGGTGCCCTTGCTGGCACCGACCAGCGTGGCGGTGGCGATCCTCACCCGCGAGTTGCCGGGACTGAGCTGGAGCGCCCTGCTACCATTCGGCTTGGTCTGCGGGGCAATCCTGCTTTTGGTGGGCTGGCCGATGGAAAACCATCGTCTGCGGCAGTTGCGGGAGACCGCTGCCCCGGCAAGTGGCTCGAGCGCTACCGGGACGGCAAAGGGGCTGCGCAACCTGCTGTACGGCAGCTTGCTCGGCATCCTGCTGATCGCGCTGCTGGCCAGCCTGACCCCACTGTCGGCGACCCAGGCCGCCATGCTGCTGGTCCCGCTCGCGGTGGTCGGGCTGCTGCTGTATCAGGGTGGATCGCCGACTACGGCCTATGTCGAAGTACGCGACACCCTGGCCGGCATGCGCAACGAAACCTTCATCTTCGCCTGCTCGGCACTGCTTGGCGGACTTACGGCCGTGCTGATCCCGGTCGAACGACTCGCCAGCCACTTCAGCAGCACGGCGCTGGCGCTGTTCGGTCTTGGCAGTGCCGGCATGCTGGCGATCATCGCCCTGGCCCTGCTCGGTGTAGCGCCAATCATCTCCCTGAGCCTGTGCGCCGCACTGCTCGCGCAGCTGGCCGGACACGGCGTTGCGATCATGCAGCCGGCAGTGGCGCTGCTGATCGGCTTTTCGCTGGCCATGCTGCTGTCGCCCTATGGCCCCTCGGCACTGATGCTGGCGCGCCACGCGCAATTATCGCCGTGGCGCATCGCCTTCGGTTGGAACGGCCGTTTCGTGCTGTTGGTGCTCGGCCCACTGCTGCTGGTGCCGCTGCTGGCGTAGCGCTCACATCCAGCCGTATTCGGCCATCGACAGGGGCTCGCCGTCACCGACGATGAAGTGATCGAGCACCCGCACATCGATCAGCGCCAGCGCCTCTTTCAGCCTCAGGGTCAGCTGACGATCCGCCTGGCTCGGCTCGGCCACGCCCGATGGATGGTTGTGCGTGAGGATGGCCGCCGCCGCATTCTGCGCAAGGGCACGTTTAACCACTTGCCGCGGGTAGACACTGGCGCCATCGATGGTGCCGTGGAACAGCACCTCGAAGGCCAGCACGCGATGCTTGGAGTCGAGAAACAGACAGCCGAACAGCTCGTGCGGCTCGTGGCGCAGGCGCGCCTTGAGGTAGTCGCGCACCGCCTGCGGCGACTCCAGTGCCGAATCGCGGCGCAGCCGCTCGGCCAGATGCCGGCGGGCCATCTCCAGCACAGCCTGCAGCTGGGCAAATTTCGCCGGCCCCAGCCCCAGGTGCGCGCTGAACTGATCGAGCTCCGCCTCCAGTAGCGCGCGCAGGCTGCCGAACTCGGCGAGCAGGTGCCGGGCCAGATCCACCGCGCTTTTGCCGGCGACCCCGGTGCGCAGGAATATCGCCAGCAATTCGGCATCGGAAAGCGCGGCAGCGCCCTGTTCGAGTAGCTTTTCCCGCGGCCGCTCCGCCGCCGGCCAGTCACGTATGCTCATGTCTTCTCCCTGTCGAGCAAGCCCACTTTTCCGTTGTGGGCGCTGTGCTATCTTAGCCCGTCATTTTTCCGGGGTATCGGGCGTGTTCTGACCTGGTTCTCACTCCGGAGAGTCCCTACGAGATTACAAGGCAGGCCTATGCAGCGGCTGTATCGTAAACGCATCGTCCTGGGCGTCGGCGGCGGTATTGCCGCTTACAAGAGCGCCGAACTGGTCCGTCGCCTGCGCGACCACGGTGCCGAAGTCCGGGTTGTTATGACCCAGGGCGGACGTGAGTTCATCACGCCTCTTACCCTGCAGGCGCTCTCCGGCCACCCGGTTCATCTGGATCTGCTCGACCCCGCCGCCGAAGCGGCGATGGGTCACATCGAACTGGCGCGCTGGGCCGATCTGGTGTTGATCGCGCCGGCCACCGCCGACCTCATGGCCCGCCTGGCGCAAGGCGTCGCCAATGATCTGCTGACCACCGTGGTGCTGGCGACCAATGCCCCGGTCGCCCTGGCACCAGCCATGAACCAGGCCATGTGGGCCGACCCCGCCACACAGGCCAATCGCGAACTGCTGCTCGAACGCGGCATTCGTCTGTTCGGCCCCGGTTCCGGCAGCCAGGCCTGCGGCGACGTCGGCATGGGCCGCATGCTCGAGGCCGACGAACTCGCCCAGGCCGCCGCGGACTGCTTCGCGACCGGCCTGCTGACGGGCAAGCACCTGCTGATCACTGCAGGTCCAACCCAGGAAAACATCGACCCGGTTCGCTACATCACCAACCACAGCTCCGGCAAGATGGGCTTCGCCTTGGCCGAGGCGGCCGCCGAGGCCGGTGCGCGAGTGACGCTGGTGACCGGCCCGGTGTTCCTGCCGACGCCCGATCGCGTGCAGCGCATCGACGTGGTCAGCGCCCGCGACATGCTCGCCGCGTGCGAAGCGGCGATGCCCTGCGACATTCTTGTTGCCGCTGCGGCGGTAGCCGACTACCGCCCGGAAGTGGTGGCACCACACAAACTGAAGAAAGACCCCACGACCGGCGACGGCCTGCTGCTGCAGATGGTGCGCAACCCGGACATCCTCGCCACGCTGGCCAGCCGCACTGACCGTCCGTTCTGCGTCGGTTTCGCCGCAGAGACCGAGAATCTGCTGGAGTACGCCACGCGCAAGCTGCGCGACAAGAATCTCGATCTGATCGTCGCCAATGACGTGGCCAACCCCAGCATCGGCTTCAACAGCGAAGACAACGCCGTCAGCGTGATCGACCGCCAGCAACATGAAACCCGTTTCGGCCAGGCCAGCAAGGGACATATCGCCCGCGCGCTGGTGGCCTTCATCGCCGACCGCTACAAAGAGTCCTGACATGCACGCACTCCAAGCCAAGATTCTCGACCCTCGCCTCGGCCAGGACTTCCCCCTTCCCGAATATGCGACACCGGGCTCTGCCGGCCTCGACCTGCGCGCCATGCTGCAGAACGACACGGTGCTCGAGCCGGGCCAGACGCTGCTGATTCCCACCGGCATTGCCATCCACATCGGCGACCCGGGACTTGCGGCCCTGATCCTGCCGCGTTCGGGCCTGGGCCATAAGCACGGCATCGTGCTCGGCAACCTGGTCGGGCTGATCGACTCGGACTACCAGGGCGAGCTGATGGTGTCGTGCTGGAACCGCGGCCAGAGCGCCTTCACCATCGCCGTCGGCGAGCGTATTGCGCAGCTGATGCTGGTACCGGTGGTACAAGCCCGCTTCGAACTGGTCGACAGTTTCGACAGCAGCGACCGCGGCGCCGGCGGCTTCGGGCACTCCGGCAGCCACTGAGTCACCGCGCACCGCTTACCTTTCAGGATGATTCGAGGAGCTTCATGGCACTCTTCAAGCGCACCGCCAAGGATTCAGGCGTTCTGAACCCGGCCGACACCCGCAGCAAGCGCGGCGGTTTCACCCTCAAGCCATTGCTCGGTGGCCTCGCAGCCAGCCTGATCGGGCTCGGCGCGGCAGCCGCGCTGATCTGGCTCGGTCAGCAGGGCGCTCAGCAGCAGCAACGGACACAACTTGCCGAGGCCTGGAGCCAGAGCCAGGCAAGCGCATTGCAGCAGGCGCTGCGGCGGCTGCGTGCCGATACCCAGACAGCGGTGGAGCAGCAACGCCTGGTGGACGTCGTCCGTGCTGACACCGAGCTCAGACGCGAAGCCGAACAGCGCCTGCTGGAGTTGCCCGGCGTGGTCGACGCGCACCTCAATCCACGCGGCAGGGTGGTGCCGGACACCAGCCGCCCGGGCCCGCTGAACTTCGCTGCGCTCGATCTGCTACAGCGGGTCGAAGCAGGCCAGTCGGCCGCTCCGGAAGCCTACAAGGTCGACAACCGCTGGCTGCTCTACAGTGCGATTCCGCTGCGCGCCGAGGGTGGGCAGGCGATTCGCGGCACGCTGCTGCTGGTCAGCGATCTCCAGCACCTGTTCGCGACACTCCCGACGCTGCCCGACGAAGCCGGCCAGCTGCGACTGACCCAGCAATTCTTCGGCGCACCCGAACAGGTGCTGTTGCAGCGCGGCACCGCGGCCGACAATGCTTCGGCACTGACCCTCGCCAGTGGCAACGCCAACTGGAGGCTGACCTACCTGCCCGGTGCCATCGATCAGCTGACCCTCATGCCGCTGCTCCTGCTCGCGGCCGCCCTGGTGGCGATTGCCGGCGTGCTCATCGGGCTGCAGCTGGTGCTCGGCGGCCAGCAGCGCAGGCTGCGCGAAGACGTGTTGCAGATGAGCCGCCTGCTACAGGAACTCTCCACCGGCAAGACCATCCAAATACCGGCCTTGAGCCTGCCGGTCCTCGACGCACTGGCCAGGAACATGGTCCGACTGCCTGTCCGCCAAGCTGGACCGGCTCCGACTCAGGCACCCGCCGCGGCTCCAGCCGTTCGGCCCGCCAAACCTACCGAGTACGTCGATCCGCGCTTGCCGGATACCGATATTCTCGACATCGATATTCTCGACGAGGACCAGGACATCTTCGGCCTCGACACCAAGGAGCGAGAACCCGCAATGAGCAGTGCCAAAGCCCCGAATTTGCCCGCCAGTATCTTCCGCGCCTACGACATCCGTGGCGTTGTCGGCGACAGCCTGACTACCGAGACCGCCTACTGGGTCGGCCGCGCCATCGGGTCCGAGAGCCTCGCCAAGGGTGAACCCAACGTTTCGGTTGGCCGCGACGGGCGCCTGTCCGGCCCAGAACTGGTCCAGCACCTCATTCAAGGTCTGCTCGACAGCGGCTGCGACGTCAGCGATATCGGCATGGTGCCGACGCCGGTGCTCTATTACGCCGCCAACATTCTCGCCGGCAAGTCCGGCGTGATGCTCACCGGCAGCCACAATCCGCCGGACTACAACGGCTTCAAGATCGTCATCGCCGGCGACACCCTGGCCAACGAACAGATCCAGACCCTGCGCAAGCGCATCGAGACCAACGACCTGTCCAGCGGCGTGGGCAAGGTCGAGCAGGTCGATGTACTGGAACGCTACTTCGAGCAGATTCGCAATGACATCGCCATGGCCAAGCCGATGAAGGTGGTGGTCGACTGCGGCAACGGCGTCGCCGGCGTCATCGCCCCGCGCATGATCGAAGCGCTGGGCTGCACCGTAGTCCCGCTGTACTGCGAGGTCGACGGCAACTTCCCCAACCACCATCCGGACCCGGGCAAGCCCGAGAACCTGGTCGACCTGATCGCCAAGGTGAAGTCGGAGAAGGCCGATCTAGGTCTGGCTTTCGACGGCGACGGCGACCGCGTCGGCGTGGTGACCAATGTCGGCACCATGATCTATGCCGACCGCCTGCTGATGCTCTTCGCCAAGGATGTGGTATCGCGCAATCCCGGCGCCGACATCATCTTCGACGTCAAATGCACCCGTCGCCTCACTCCGCTGATCAGCGGTTACGGCGGCCGGCCGGTGATGTGGAAGACCGGCCATTCGCTGATCAAGAAGAAGATGAAGGAGTCCGGCGCGCTGCTCGCTGGCGAAATGAGCGGGCACATCTTCTTCAAGGAACGCTGGTTCGGCTTCGACGACGGCATCTACAGCGCCGCGCGCCTGCTGGAAATCCTCAGCCAGGACAAGCGTGACGCCGAGCAGGTGTTCGCCGCATTCCCCTGCGATATCTCGACACCGGAGATCAACATCACGGTGACAGAGGAAAGCAAATTCACCATCATGGACGCCCTGCAACGTGACGCTCAGTGGGGCGAAGCCAACCTGATCACCCTCGACGGTGTACGGGTCGACTATCCCAAGGGCTGGGGCCTGATCCGCGCCTCGAACACCACACCGGTTCTGGTGCTGCGCTTCGAGGCCGACAGCGAGGAAGAACTCAGCCGCATTCAGGACGTTGTCCGCGCACAGCTGCTCAACGTTGCACCCGATCTCAAACTGCCGTTCTGATTTGCGGAGCCCTGCATGACCCTCAGCCGTGAAGCTGCCACCCAATTCGCCAAGGTACTTTCCGAGGCGCTGCCCTACATCCGCCGGTTCGTCGGCAAGACGCTGGTCATCAAGTACGGCGGCAACGCGATGGAAAGCGAGGAGCTGAAAACCGGCTTCGCGCGCGACATCGTGCTGATGAAGGCGGTCGGCATCAATCCGGTGGTAGTGCACGGTGGCGGTCCGCAAATCGGCGACCTACTCAAGCGGCTGAACATCGAAAGCCACTTCATCGACGGCATGCGGGTCACCGACAGCCAGACCATGGACGTGGTGGAGATGGTTCTCGGCGGGCAGGTAAACAAGAGCATCGTCAGCCTGATCAACCAGCATGGCGGCAGCGCCATTGGCCTGACCGGCAAGGACGCCGGCCTGATCCGCGCCAAGAAGCTCAAGGCGACCCGCCAGACACCGGAGATGACGAAGCCGGAAATCATCGACATTGGCCATGTCGGCGAAGTCACCGGCGTCAATGCCGAGCTGCTGGAAATGCTGGTGCAGGGCAACTTCATCCCAGTAATCGCGCCGATTGGCGTGGGCGAGAACGGTGAGTCCTACAATATCAACGCCGACCTGGTCGCCGGTAAGGTGGCCGAGGCGCTGAAGGCCGAGAAGCTCATGCTGCTGACCAACATTGCCGGCCTGATGGACAAGCAGGGCAGCGTGCTGACCGGCCTGTCCACGGCCCAGGTCGACGCACTGATCGCCGACGGCACCATCTACGGCGGCATGCTGCCGAAGATCCGCTGCGCGCTGGAAGCGGTGCAAGGTGGTGTCAACAGCGCCCACATCATCGACGGTCGCGTACCCAACGCGGTATTGCTGGAGATCTTCACCGATGTCGGCGTCGGCACACTGATCACCAACAGCCAGGGTTGAAGCAGACGCAAAAGAAAAGGGAGCCTAGGCTCCCTTTTTTCATGCCGTGCCGTCAGCCAATTAGAGATCGATACGGAACGACTCGAGCATCGCCGGGATGCCCGGGAACATGCCGATACCCAGCATCACGGCGCAGAGCACGATGAAGACGATCGTCGGGATGACCCAACGATGCAGGTGGCTCAGGGACTGACCACGCTCCTTGTCACCGATCAGCCCGAGATTGTCGAGCAGCACCGTCAGCGACCAGCCGAACACCGGATTAACCAGCGCCGAGGAAAAGATCACGATGGCCGCCGACTGCGAGGTCTTGCCTTCACGGGTCATCTGCATACCGGCTTCCAGCAGCGGCAGGAACACGCCGACCATCAGCGCCACGCTCAGTACCGGCGGCCAGATCGCCAGATCCATCGGGTAACCCCAAAGCGCCGCAACCACACAGAGCAGGCCGGTGAGCAATGCACCGGCGGGAATCGGGCGCTTGGCGATGGCGGCCGGCACCATGAAGGTGCCCCAGGATGAGGCCAGGTTACCGCCACCCAGCGACGTCCCGACGATCTGTCGTGCCGCCGCAACGCACATGGTGTCATCGATGTTCATCAGCACCTTCTTCGCCTTCGGCGGATAGTTCAGCTGCTGGAACACACGATGCCCAAGGAAGTCCGGCGACCACATGGCTACCGCCAGCACGGCAAATGGCGCGACAGCAATGAAGTGATGCAGCTCGGGCAGACCGATCTGCCAGCCGGTAGTCTCGCCCCACCAGTACATCGGATTCAGGTTGGGCACACCCGGCTCGGTGGTGAACTCGAACGGAGCGCCCAATGCAAATGCGATCACGGCCGCCAGCGCCGAACCCAGCGGAATAGCCAGCCAGCGCATGCGGATATGTTCTAGATAGGCGTACATCACGATGGTGGCGAACACCACGATAAACGCGATGTAGCCCATGTCGAAGCTGTCGGCCCAACCGAACAGCTTCTTGATCTGCGAGGTAATGCCGATGAAACCCAGATACAGCAGCAATCCGCCACAAACACCATCACTAGTCAGACGCGCCAACAGACTGCCGCCCTTGAAGACACCGAGGGTGAAACCGAGCACACCCACCATGATCCCCAGCGCCATAGGATGCCCGCCCGATGCGACGATCAGGGGAATCAACGGAATCAGCGGGCCATGGGTCCCGGCCAGGTTGGCCGTGGGATTGAGGAAACCGGAGAACACCACGACAAACAGCAGAGCTGCGATCAGCATCTCGTAGCGCGCGTTCTCGATCACGAACTCGTTGGAAAGCCCCATCGGGCCGGCGAAAGCCGCAACAACAGCCGCCACCATGACGATCTTGCCGATGGTCGCCGCCATGGCCGGCACCCAATCTTCGTACTCGAAACGGTAGTCACGAAACGGCAGGTTTATTCCCCAGCGCTTCGGCGCCATGATCTCCAGTTCGTGCTCGAGGTATTCAGAGCGAGTCGCGAAATTTCCCTTCGGCTTGTGAAGCTCCCGATAACTGCGTAGGTCCCTACCATTCATGCTAGTCAGCCATACCGAAAAATTTGCGCCACGGTACAGACTGACCCCAAGCAACTCATCACGACCTTGAAACTATTGAGCTAGAGCGGTCTTTTGTGATAGCAAGCAAGCTATTTATCGAGCTATTGGCATAGCAAATAGCCACGCCAAGTATTTTGAAACAAGGGAACAGGGATCAGCGTTTTACTGCTTTTGCCCTAGCAGTTCGGCAATCCGCTGGCGATCACTGGCAAAGCTGACTTCCGCATCAGCGCGCGCCTTTTCGAAACGCTTGAGGTCGCGCTGCAGACTCTGCTCTTCCTTTTCAAGGTTCTCGATCTGCGCCAACAGGTTGCCCGGAACCTTGCGACCGGCGCGCTCATGGTTCGCCGCCTGCTTGCGCAAGCTCGCATGCTGGTTGCGTATCGACTGCAGGTTGCCGCGGGCCAAGCCCATCACGCTATCGAGCTCGGAAAGCTTGCGCGTTTCGGCCCGCTCCACATCCTCGACACTGGCATACAGACGCAGCAGCTGCGCATCCGATGCAGCGCGGGCCTTCTGTGCCTGCAACCGGGCAAATTCCTCCGCGGTCGGTGCCGGCGGCACCTCGCGGACCACTCGCCCTTGCTCGTTGAGCACCTGATATCCACGCGAAATGTGTTGCGGCGGCACGCCATGGCGATCGAGTACGACCACGCCACGGTCGTCCACATAGCGATACAGCTCGGCAGCCGAAGCCAATACCGGACATATGACTCCTAGCAGGAGCAACGTACGAGCGGCTACCGATTTACGCATGGCGCATTACCTACCCTGGGTCAGATTCCGTACTGCTCGCGATAAGCCTGTACCGCGGGCAGGTGCTGTTTCAGCTGAGCGTCGTCGGCGAGATATTCCAGCACTTGCTCAAGGGACACAATACTGATTACCGGCATTCGATAATCACGTTCAACTTCTTGAATCGCCGACAGCTCGCCCTGCCCTCTTTCCTGTCGATTCAAGGCGATGAGTACGCCGGCGGCCTCGGCTTTCTGCGCCTGGATGATCTGCATCACTTCGCGGATCGCGGTGCCGGCGGTGATCACGTCATCGACGATCAGCACACGCCCCGCCAGCGGTGCACCGACCAGCGTGCCACCCTCACCATGATCCTTGGCTTCCTTGCGGTTGAAGCACCAAGGCAGGTCGCGCTGATGCTGCTCGGCCAGCGCGATGGCGGTGGCTGCGCCAAGCGGGATGCCCTTGTAGGCCGGGCCGAAGATGACGTCGAAATCCAGACCGCTCTCGATCACCGCCGAGGCGTAGAACCGCCCGAGCTGTGCCAACGCGCTGCCGCTGTTGAACAACCCGGCATTGAAAAAATAGGGGCTGATGCGTCCCGACTTGAGAGTGAACTCACCGAAACGCAGAACACCGCGTTCGATGGCGAAGCGAATGAACTCGCGCTGGTACGCCTGCATGAAGAAATTTCCCGGAAAACCACTGTTTTAGCTAATTGCGAAGAGCTTGGGTTATCATACACGCACGTGTTTTTAGGGGCCATTTATGCGGATCATCAGCGTCAACGTGAATGGCATTCAAGCGGCGGCACAGCGGGGATTGCTCAGCTGGCTGCAAGCGCAGAATGCCGATGTCATCTGCCTGCAAGATACCCGCGCCTCTGCCTTGGAACTCGACGATCCGGCCTATCAGCTGGACGGTTACTTTCTCTATGCCTGCGATGCCGAGATTCCGGAGCAGGGAGGCGTGGCGCTCTATTCCAGGCTGCAGCCGAAGGCCGTCATCACCGGACTGGGCTTCGAGACGGCGGATCGCTACGGGCGTTACCTGCAGGCGGATTTCGACAAGGTCAGCATCGCCAGCCTGTTGGTGCCGTCCGGCCACGGCGGCGATGCCAACCTGAACCACAAACTCAAGTTCATGGACGACTTCGCCCACTACCTGGACAAGCAGCGCCGCAAGCGCCGCGAGTACATCTATTGTGGCTCACTGTATGTCGCCCACCAGAAGCTGGACGTGAAGAACTGGCGCGATTGTCAGCAGGACCCAGGGTTTCTGGCGCCCGAGCGCGCCTGGCTGGACGAGATTTTCGGCAATATGGGCTATATCGACGCCCTGCGCGAAGTCAATCGCGAAGGCGATCTGTTCAGCTGGTGGCCGGACACCGAGCAGGCCGAAATGCTCAACCTCGGCTGGCGTTTCGACTACCAGATCCTGACATCCGGTCTACGCCGCTTCGTGCGCACTGCTCGCCTGCCACGGCAACCACGCTTCTCCCAGCACGCGCCGCTGATCGTTGACTACGACTGGACGCTGAGCCTCTGAGGCTCAGCGGTTTGCCCTACTTGACCAGCCGCCAGCAGAACGGATAGCGGTAGGGCTTGCCCTCGTTGGCACGGATGCCGGCGATCACCACCAGCACCAGCGCCACTACGCTCACCAGCACCATCAGCGGAAAGCCGATGAGGATCCAGGCCAGCAAGCCGCAGATCATCATCACGATGCTGAAGGTAAGCTGGAAATTCAGCGCTTCCTTGCCCTGCTGATCGACGAAGGGATCCATGTCCTTCTTCAGCTGCCAGACGATCAGCGGACCAATCACGTTGCCGATCATCGGCGCCAGAAACCAGAAAAACGACGAGTAGTGGCAGAACATCGCCCACTGACGCGCTTCGCGGTTGGGCAGCGGCACGAGATCCTGATCGGTCATTTCGCGTTACCTCTCGCTCAGTCAGCCAGCGCGGCGCGCTGCAACTCGAACAACTGTCGCACGCCGTCCTGAGCCAGGGCCAGCATGGCGTTGAGCTCAGCAGGCTGGAACGGCGCGCCTTCGGCAGTTCCCTGTACCTCGATGAAACCACCGGCGTCGGTCATCACCACATTCAGATCGGTTTCGGCCGCCGAGTCCTCCAGGTAATCCAGATCCAGCACCGGTTCGCCCTGATAGATACCGACCGATACCGCTGCAATCATCTGCTTGACCGGATCGCCCGCCTTCAGACCGCCACGTTTCTTTAGCACCTTGAGCGCATCGATCACCGCCACCATGGCACCGGTGATCGACGCCGTGCGCGTACCGCCGTCGGCCTGGATCACATCGCAGTCGATGAACAGCGTGTTCTCACCGAGCTTGCTCATGTCGAGCGCCGCACGCAACGAACGACCGATCAGGCGCTGGATTTCCAGGGTGCGCCCACCCTGCTTGCCGCGCGAGGCTTCACGCTGGTTACGCTCACCCGTAGCGCGCGGCAGCATGCCGTACTCGGCGGTCAGCCAACCCTGCCCCTGCCCTTTCAGGAAACGCGGGACGCCGGACTCGATGCTGACCGTGCAGATCACCTTGGTGTCGCCGAACTCCACCAGCACCGAGCCCTCGGCATGCTTGGTGTAGTTGCGGGTGATGCGGATCGAGCGCAGCTGATCGGCGGCACGGCCACTGGGTCGCTTCATGTATAGGTCCTGCTAGATGGGAAATTGACCGGCATTATAGAGCCCATTGGCGCGGAAAAGGGTCGCGGCCGTCCGGCCATCGCTGCCGCGACACCCTGTTTTCCTTTACAATCCTTCGCCTTTCGCAGCCCGCAATCGAGAGGTATCCCCGATGGTCCACAGCATGACGGCCTTTGCCCGCAGCGAGCAGGCCGGCACCCATGGCACCCTCAGTTGGGAAATCCGCTCGGTCAATCATCGCTATCTCGAGCCGCACCTGCGCCTGCCGGACGCCTTCCGCGACCTCGAAGGCGCGGTTCGCGATGCCCTGCGCAAAGGCATCTCGCGCGGCAAGGTGGAATGCACTTTGCGCTTCGCCGAGGAAAACAACCGCACCGCCCTGCAGGTCGACCGCGAGCGCGCCAGCCAGTTGATCGCCGCCGCCGAAAGCGTTGCCGCACTGATCAGCCAACCCGCACCGATTGACCCGCTGCAGGTACTTGGCTGGCCGGGCGTACTGGTCGGCGACGCAGTCGACCCACAGGCACTCAACCAGAGCGCCCTGCAGCTCTTCCACAGTGCGCTCGAGCAGCTCAAGGAAGGCCGCCGGCGTGAGGGCGACGAACTGGCCAAGCTGCTCAACGAGCGTCTGGACAGCATCCTCGAAGAAGTTGCCACGCTGCGCGAACAGGTGCCGCAGATGCTCGCAGCCCAGCGCCAGAAGGTGCTCGACCGCTTCAGCGAAATGCAGGCAGAGCTCGACCCACAGCGCCTCGAACAGGAAATGGTCCTGCTGGCACAGAAGAGTGACGTTGCCGAAGAATTGGACCGCCTGAACACCCATGTGACCGAAGTGCGACGCGTACTCAAGACCGGCGGCGCGGCCGGACGCCGGCTCGACTTCCTCATGCAGGAACTCAATCGCGAAGCCAACACCCTCGGCTCGAAAGCGTTCGACCCGCGCAGCACTCAGGCCGCGGTCAATCTCAAGGTATTGATCGAGCAGATGCGCGAGCAGGTGCAAAACCTCGAATAACCATCAGCCACCACAACGGCTGGTCTATTTTTGTCCCACAGTATTAACAGCGCTTTTCAGGAACCCGTCATGTCCGCCACCACCGGTACGCTTTATATCGTTTCCGCGCCTTCCGGGGCCGGCAAGACCAGCCTGGTCAAGGCGCTGGTCGATGCACAACCGCAGGTGCGGGTGTCGGTTTCCCATACCACCCGGGCCATGCGGCCGGGCGAGGTCGACGGCGTCAACTATCACTTCGTCAGCCGCGAGGATTTTCTCGCGCGACTGGAGCGCAACGAGTTTCTCGAGCATGCCGAAGTGTTCGGCAACCTGTACGGCACCTCCCAGCGCTGGTTGGAAGACACCCTGGCCGAAGGCTTCGACCTGATCCTGGAGATCGACTGGCAGGGCGCGCAGCAGGTGCGCCGCCTGATGCCCCAGGCCAAATCGATCTTCATCCTGCCGCCGACACAGGAAGCACTGCGCCAACGCCTCAACAACCGCGGCCAGGACAGTGACGAGATCATCGACAAGCGCATGCGCGAAGCGGTCAGCGAAATGAGCCACTACGTCGAATACGACTACCTGGTGATCAACGACGACTTCGCCCACGCCCTGATCGACCTGCAGTCGATCTTCCGCGCCAACCAACTGATACAGAAGACCCAGCAACAGCGCCACGCCCGCCTGCTTGGCGAATTGCTCGCGCAGGTCGGTTGACGCACAGCCCGCAGAAACAGCGCTTCCATTAAGGCTGGTGATTTTTTAGACTACTCCGTCCGCTCGCCCATTCGGGCACGCTCTACCGCTATTGATGAGGAACACCATGGCCCGCGTTACCGTTGAAGATTGCCTGGACAACGTCGATAACCGCTTCGAGCTGGTCATGCTCGCTACCAAGCGCTCGCGCCAGCTGGCCACCGGTGGCAAGGAGCCCAAGGTCGCATGGGAAAATGACAAGCCGACCGTCGTCGCCCTGCGCGAGATCGCTTCCGGCTTGGTCGACTACGATGTCATTGCACAAGACGAGATCGTTGACGACGAGCCTCTCTTCACCCAGTACGAGGAAGAGCCGAACGAGGCCATCTGAATAAATGCCAGGTCGAAGTCGAACCGATAACATCGAAGCCCGCTGGCAAGGAGCACTGTCTTGCCAGCCATAGACGCGCTTGCGGATCGCCTATCGACCTACCTCGGCCCGGATCAGGTCAATCTGGTCCGTCGTGCATATTTCTATGCCGAGCAGGCCCACGACGGTCAACGCCGGCGCAGCGGTGAAGCCTACGTCACCCATCCTCTCGCGGTAGCCAACATCCTCGCCGACATGCACATGGACCATCAGAGCCTGATGGCCGCGATGCTGCATGACGTCATCGAAGACACCGGCATTCCCAAGGACGCACTGGTCGCGCAGTTCGGCGAAACCGTTGCAGAACTGGTCGACGGGGTCAGCAAGCTGACCCAGATGAACTTCGAGACCAAGGCCGAAGCGCAGGCCGAAAACTTCCAGAAGATGGCCATGGCGATGGCCCGCGACATCCGCGTGATCCTGGTCAAGCTCGCCGACCGCCTGCACAACATGCGCACGCTGGAAGTACTGGCCGGCGAGAAGCGCCGCCGCATCGCCAAGGAAACCCTGGAGATCTACGCCCCCATCGCCAACCGGCTGGGCATGCACACCATGCGCGTGGAGTTCGAGGATCTGGGCTTCAAGGCCATGCACCCGATGCGCTCGGAGCGCATCCGCGCCGCCGTACGCCGCGCCCGGGGCAACCGCAATGAGATCGTTGAAAAGATCGAACAGTCGCTGATTCACTGCCTCGAACGCGAAGGGCTGGAAGGCGACGTACTGGGCCGCGAGAAGCACCTGTACAGCATCTACAAGAAGATGCGCGGCAAGCGCAAGGCGTTCC
>Ga0154485_1164_pt3 | contig 17554 bp, 20 predicted proteins | sample RifGroC2_FD_115964 | JGI IMG/M metagenome (GOLD analysis project Ga0154485, IMG submission 115964) | Pseudomonadales bacterium GWC2_63_15
GCCTGTTCTTTTTCAGGGCCAAACTCTAGCGTTTTGATGATTTTTTTACACTGCCTTTTTGCTTCCAGTGTCGCTGGGGATAGTTCGCCAGTCTCGGGAAATATCGAATCCGGCAAAATGTCGAATGCATTTGCAGCCGCGACCAGTCTGTTTTCGTCGTACTGCCTTCCGTTCTTTTGCCAGTTTATAATTCTCAGCCTTGCAGGTAACCAGCTATCATGCCTATGAATCCAGTTATAAAAAACGTTATAAAATTCATATTTATCGATCTGCGGAGTTATCGGAATGTCTCGCCAATTACTGGCTGCACGCTTGCTTGATGACGGCGCATAACTCCAATGCAAACTCATCATCTCAAGGTTTCCCTTTTCGGCATCTTGTTCTAGATTTGGTACTCCGACATTAATACTTTCAACACCTTGATGTCGACCAGCGATGATCGTTAAAAAATGCAATATTGCAGATATAGCATCAAGCAGTTCACTTAAGCTTTTTTCCTCTTTAAATTTCAATGTTGCGATAGTGGTAGCAGGACAGTCGATTCCCAAGTGATTACTGATCTTCGCCGAGAACTTCAACTCGGCTGAGAAAAGCCCTATAGATATATCGCTTTCCACATTATCTTTGATGCCTGAAAAATAAAGTATCAACGGGTTATGCCCTACCGCACTCTTATTGGAAGGCCCCCTTTTATCCAGCAAGGCCTGTAGCTCTTCAGGGCCGGGATGGACTGATCCAAATGTGTCATTAGCGGAAAGTAATAGCCCGAGATCGTCGGTACAGAATGATAAAGACCGAAATACTCTCTCATTCTCATTTATATGACACCGCCCTATGATGGCATAATGAGGGAATGATCTTCTCTTGAAAATTAAGCTCGGATAGATGCCTTCTGCAAATGGTGAATCACCGACACATTCAAATAAGCTAACTTTATTATGATCAAGCGTTTCGCCAAAAAGTGAGTGAGGTTCAGGATCGTAGGGAATTTCGTGTCGACTATGCATAGTTAACGATGTGTTTTCGTTGTCTAGCAAAAGCTCACTTAGATACTGATTGCCATCCAAAGTAAAAGAACAAAGTATTTTTTCCGCCTGCGGCATGAGCGCCATCCTTATTGCGAATTTATTTATAATCCCATTAATTCTTTTTTATTCTGCGCATTTTTTACCAGCCAGCGCGGCAGCTTCGGAGTCAAAGTCGCGTGCCTCCAATACTAGGTGGCCAGCCTTGAGCTTCGCAGTGATCTCCACCGACCCGGCTTTAAAGGTGGGTTCGGACTCCAAACCTGAAACTGATTTTTCTTGAAGCAACAGTACGGAAAGGCGCAATGTCCATCTTTCAGCGGGCAGCATGAATCACCTATATCAGCGAGCAGCACCAGAACGTTCTATCAGTGCATCAGGCGTGAGAAAAGTATTTCCGTTTTTATAGCCTGGGGAAACTGGGACTGATTTATTTAGTGAGTGGACTGACCGCTTCTGGCCGGTAGTCGCCGTTGTGAAGACGGCTTTCGGCCAAAAGCGGGCGCTCGTGGGAGAGCAGACAGAAGCGAGCCGGCCATCTCCCTGTTCAGTCAAGCGCTTGACTGCTGGGTACGTCGATGCCGCCCGGCTCTCTAATTAGGGAATTTTCCAGTTTAGAGCACTGGTCTACGGTCCTCAGATTCACATACGATGGGTATGTATGCCTACCGCTCTGCCGTAGGAACGGGGTAGCTGGCCGCCTAATCAGCATTCATGAGCAGAGTCGTCGCATTCTGCGATCGAAAAGGCAAAGGGGGTATTCGCGGTCGCGGTACCTTCTGCAGTCCCTACGGGTATCATGTCGTTTCGTAAAGTTTTAGGCGCTCTAAAGCCTAAAAATTTACGAAATTATTTACGGGAATGCGGTTATGCGCTGCAACTTACTGAAATATAAAGATTTTTACATGTCGCCTGGGTGTCAGGTGCTCATTGCCCTTCTAGAGTTATCTGAATGCGAATGCGCCTGATGCTGTTGGGCGGCGGCAATGCCCTGGGCCAGGCGCTCATCCGCCTCGGCGCCGAGGAAGACATCGGCTTCCTCGCACCGCGACCGCCCGCTCAGGGCTGGGACGCCGCCAGTCTTACCCAGTTGCTCGACGACAACCGTCCGGATGTCGTGGTCAACCTTGCCTACTATTACGACTGGTTCCAGAGCGGACAGCCCAACGAGCCGGCGCTCGCCGCACAGGAACGTGCGGTCGAGCGGCTCGCCGAACTCTGTCAGCACCATGATTTCGTCCTGTTGCAGCCATCGAGCTACCGGGTATTCGACGGTGCCCGAACCACGGCCTATAGCGAAAAGGACGAAGTGGCGCCGCTGGATGCACGAGGCAGGGCGCTTTGGCGCATCGAGCAGAGTGTGCGTTCGCTATGCCCGCGACATGTCCTGCTGCGTTTTGGCTGGTTGCTCGATGACAGTCGGGACGGTGTTCTAGGGCGAGTGCTGCAACGACTCGAGCAGAGCGAGGCGATACTGCTGGCGGATGACCGGCGCGGCAATCCGACACCTGTCGACGATGCCGCGCGTGTGATCCTTGCGGTATTGAAGCAGCTCGACTGCCAGGCTCCGCTGTGGGGTACCTATCACTACGGCGGACATGAGGCCTCCACCCCGTTGCTGGTCGCCCAGGCGTTGCTCGGCGAGGCCGGCAAGTATCGCGACGTCACAACGGCGAATCTGACGGCCGTGGCGCATGCCGCCTGTTCGGATGCCGCAGTCGAGCCGCAGCACGGCGTACTCGCCTGCAAGAAGATTTTCACCACTTTCGGCATCAAGCCTCGCGCCTGGCGCACCGGGTTGCCGAGCCTGTTGGAGCGTTACTACCGTCATGGCTGATGCCCCGATTCTGGTCACCGGCGGTGCCGGGTTCATCGGCTCGAACCTGGTCGATGCGTTGCTGGCGCGCGGCTATGCCGTTCGTGTGCTGGACAATCTCTCGACCGGCAAGCGCGAAAACCTGCCGCAAGATACGCGCGTCGAACTGATCGTCGGCGATGTTGCCGATGCCGATTGCGTGCGTCGTGCGGTCCAGGGGTGTCGGGCGGTGGTGCATCTGGCCGCGGTGGCGTCGGTGCAGGCGTCGGTGGACGACCCGTTCGGTACTCACCAGAGCAACCTGATCGGCACGCTCAATCTGTGTGAGGCGATGCGCGAGGCGGGTGTGAAGCGGGTGCTGTTCGCCTCGAGCGCAGCGGTCTATGGCAACAACGGCGAAGGTCATGCTATCGATGAGGACACGCCGAAGGCGCCCCTGACACCCTACGCCGCGGACAAGCTGGCCAGCGAGCACTACCTGGATTTCTATCGGCGCCAGCATGGTCTGGAGCCGGTGGTGTTCCGCTTCTTCAATATCTTCGGGCCGCGGCAGGATCCATCGTCACCGTATTCCGGTGTGATCAGCATCTTCACCGAGCGGGCGCAGAAGGGTTTGCCGATTGCGGTGTTCGGCGATGGCGAGCAGACGCGCGATTTTCTCTACGTTGCCGATCTTGTCGAGGTGTTGGTGCAGGCGCTGGAGTCGCCCGAGGCGGTGGAGGGCGCGGTGAATGTTGGGCTGAATCAGGCCACTTCGCTGAATCAGCTGCTGGTGGCCATCGGTGACGTGTTGGGCGGGCTTCCCAAGGTGAGCTATCAAGCCGCGCGGCCGGGGGATATTCGGCATTCGCGGGCGAATAATGCCCGATTGCTGCAGCGCTATCGGTTGCCCGAGCCACCGACCACGATGCGCGATGGGCTGGCCAACCTGTTGGGTTTGTAGGTTGTGAACTCTGAAAATACAAAAGGCGCCCTAGGCGCCTTTTGTCTGTCTGCGATTCGGCTAAGGAGGTTTCGTCAGAACTTGTAGCCCAGGCCAACCATGTAGACGAAGGGGTCGACGTCTACATCGACTGATACCTTGGTGGAGCCAGCGTAAGTGGTTCCCGTGGTGTCGATGTCGATATAGCGAACTTGGGCGTTCAGCATGATGTTGTCGGTCAGCATATAGTCCATGCCAACTTGAGCGGCCAGGCCCCAGGAATCTTTCATGTCCAGACCGCGGAAGCCGGCTGCTTCTGCTTCGCTGGTCAATTTGTCATCAAAGAACCAGGTGTAGTTGATGCCCGCGCCGACATAGGGCTGGAATGCGGAGGTTTTCTCTAGCGGGTAGTAAATTACGCTGAGCGTCGGCGGCAGATGCTTGAGTTCGCCGAGCTTCAGGCCGCCCAGGCCTTTTGTACCTACATCATGGCTGAAAGGAGTGGCTGCCAGCAGCTCAATACCGACCTTATCGGTCACCATGTAGGCGAAGTTCAGGCCCAGCTGCGTGTCGCTGTTCAGGGTTGCTCCGGTGCCCGAAACCCCCGTGCCGCCAATCTTCACGTTGCTGCTATCTTCGTGCGGATCAACGGTAATAGCACCAGCGCGAACGATGATGTCCCCGGCTTCGAAAGCCTGGGCGAAGGGTGCGGCCAGCGCCAGGGCCAGCGCGGAAGCGGTGAACAGGGTCTTGCGCATGATGATGCTCCGTTTGTTGGAATGCGATTGGGCGCCATGGTAGGTGCTGAGCGCTGGGGCTTTTTGATCCAGCTCAATGAAAAACGCCGCCTCGACTGCGACGAAACGCCCGGGTTGCTTTGCGTCAACTCACAGATGATAATGTTTCTCTTTTGAGTTAACGACCGTCTGCAAGGACCCTTCAATGCCTTCCTTCTTTCCCCGCCTGCTGGCGGTTGCCGTGCTGCCGTGCTGTCTTCAGCTTTATGCCGGGTCGCTGTCCGCGGCACCGCTGGATGCTGCGCTGGATGAGAGCGAGCGTTTGTCTGCGGAGGCGAAGGCCTCGCAGGCGCGGATCGACCAGCTCGACGACGCCACTCGCGAGATGCTCAACGAGTACCGCAGTGCTTTGCAGCAGACCGAAGCGCTGAAGGCCTACAACAAGCAGTTGCAGGAGCTGACCGCGGCGCAGAACAAGGAGCTGGTGGGCTTTCAGCGCCAGCTGGACAGCATCGAGCGCACCCAGGAAGCCGTTACGCCGCAGATGAGTCGTATGGTCGAGGTGCTGGGGGAATTCATCGCGGCCGATCTGCCGTTCCTCCCCGATGAGCGTGCCGACCGTCTGGCCGGCCTGCAGGACCTACTGCCACGCGCCGACGTCAGCCTGGCGGAAAAGTACCGGCGCATCCTCGAGGCCTATCAGATCGAAAGCGATTACGGCCGCACGCTGGAAGCCTGGCGTGGCGAGCTGCCGGGCGACGCGGAGTCACGCAGCGTCGAATTCCTGCGGCTCGGTCGAGTGATGCTCTATTACCAGACTCTCGATGCTCACGAGAGCGGCTGGTGGAATCCGCAGACGCGCGCCTGGGAAGTGCTCGACGGCAGCGCCCGCCGACCGCTTACGCAGGCCATCGCCATCGCCCGTCAGCAACAGGCTCCGGCCTACCTGCAATTGCCCGTGAAGACCCTGGCCGAGGAGGCCGCGCAATGAGCCGTCTGTTTACCCTCCTTCTTGTCGCGCTGTTGCCCCTCACGGCTCATTCGGCAGAACCGCTCAGTCCCGACCAGCTGCTCGAGCGCATTCGCAGCGACCGTGCCGCCGAGGTCAGCGCCATGCAGGCCCGCGAGCAGGCCTTCGTTCGTGATCGTGGCGAGCAGCAGCAACTGCTTTCCCGTGCCCGTGCCGCACTGGCCGAGCAGAAGGCCGAGGCCGAACGCCTGAAGGCCGACTTCGATCGCCAGGAGGCCGAGCTGGCCGAGCAGGAAAAACTCTTGGCGCAGCGTGTTGGCCATTTGGGTGAGCTGTTCGGCGTCGTGCGCCAGAGTGCAGGTGACATCGCTGGCCAGTGGCAGGACAGTCTGCTCAACGCCCAGTATCCCGAGCGCCTGACCCAGCTGCGTAGCCTGGCGGAAAGCCGCGCGCTGCCGTCGGCCGATGACCTCGATGCGTTCTGGATGACTCTGCTGGAAGACCTGGCGGCCAGCGGCCGCGTCGAGCGCGTACAGCTGCCGGTGGTGGGCACCGATGGCGCGCGCAGCGAGCAGCCGGTACTGCGGGTCGGTAGCTTCTCCGCATTCACCGACGAGGCCTTCCTGCGCTACGACGCCGATGCCGGCGAGCTGCTGGTACCGACACGCCAGCCGTCCGGTCAGGGCCTGGTCGAAGACTATCTGAGCAGCTCCGATGCGCTGGCTACGTTGCCGGTGGATCCGAGCCGCGGCACGCTGATCGCCCAGCTGCAACGCCAGCCGGACCTGTGGGATCGCGTCAAGCAAGGCGGTCTGGTCGGTGGCGTCATTCTGGTGCTCGGTGCCGTCGGCCTGCTGCTGGCGATTTGGCGCATGGTGTATCTGGGTGGCGTCGGTCGCAAGGTGGGCAGCCAGATGCGCGAGCTGAACCAGCCGCGCGACGACAATCCGCTCGGGCGCATCATTGGCGTGCTTGGGCCGAAGCCCCAGTTGTCCGATCTTGAGACGCTGGAGCTCAAGCTGGACGAGGCGATCCTCCAGGAGACCCCGCCGCTGGAGCGCGGTCAGCCGCTGCTCAAGCTGCTGGCGGCCGTTGCTCCGCTGCTCGGCCTGCTGGGTACCGTGACCGGCATGATCATCACTTTCCAGGCCATCACCCAGAGCGGTGGCGGCGACTCGCGGCTGATGGCCGACGGCATCTCCCAGGCGCTGGTAACCACGGTGCTGGGCCTGGTGGTGGCGATTCCGCTGCTGTTCCTGCACAGCCTGCTGGCCAGCCGTAGCAAGGCGCTGATCCAGTTGCTGGAGCAGCAGAGCGCCGGCCTCATCGCGCTGCACCTGTCGGGGGCGCCACGCCGTGACTGATCTGCGCGCTCACTGGCTGGGTCTGATCGACAGCGGTCACGCGCTGCTCGATTTCATGGCTGCCGGCGGCGTGGTGATGTGGGCGCTGGCCGGCCTGTGCGTGCTGTATTGGACACTGGTCTTCGAGCGCCTCTGGTTCATGCGGCGGGTCTTCCCGCACTGGGTCGAGTCACGCCGCCAGGCCTGGGCGCAGATGGCCGATGAGCCTGGTAGCTGGCAGCGTGCGGTGCGTGCGGCCTGGCTCGCGCAGGCTCAGCAGCAGTTGTCCGGGCCGCTGCGGCTGAGCAAGACCCTGGTGGCGATGTATCCGCTGCTTGGCTTACTTGGCACGGTCAGCGGCATGATCGCGGTTTTCGACGTGCTGGCGCTCAGTGGCTCCGGTAACCCACGCGGCATGGCCGCGGGTGTCTGGCAGGCGACCCTGCCGACCATGGCCGGCATGGTGCTGGCCATCACAGGATTGTTCAGTCTGGCGCGCCTAGAGCGAATCGCGCGCCAGTCTCTCGACCGGCTGGCTGACCAGCTGCGTCACGACTGAGGATTAGCGGGATGCGTATGCGCCGTCATCATTACCAGCAGGAAGAAGATACCGGCATCGATCTCACGCCGATGCTCGATGTGGTCTTCATCATGCTGATCTTCTTCATCGTCACCAGCTCCTTCATCAAGGAATCCGGTGTCGAAGTCCAGCGCCCGCAGGCGGACACCGCCAGCACCCAGGACAAGGGCAATATTCTCATCGCCGTCACGGCCGATGGCCAGGTCTGGATCGACAAGCAGGTGGTCGACGTACGCAGTGTGCGGGCGCATGTCGAGCGTCTGCGCGTGGATCAGCCGGAGGGCGCGGTGGTCGTCCAGGCTGACCAGGATGCGCGCACCGGCCTGGTGGTGCAGGTCATGGACCAGGCGCGTCAGGCTGGCGTGCAAGACGTTGCGCTGGCCGCCAGCACGGGGTCGCGCTGATGCAACCGCGGCTGGTCCGTTTCAGTCTGGCCTTCATCGCCGCCTGTGTGGTGGCGTTGCTGCTGTTCGCCCTGATGCTGAGCATGGTCAATCCCCCGCGCAGCAAGATTGAGGAAGATCCATTGGCGATTGCCAATTTCGTGCGCATGGATGGGCGCAACGAGGACACCGCCACACGTTCACGTCAGCAGGCGCCACAGCCACCGCAGCCGAAGACGCCACAACCGCCGACGCCACCGACGCCGAACATGGCGACCCCAGACGCCAATCTGCCCAAGCTCGACCTCGACCTGCCGAACATCGACGCAGGCGTATCGGTCGCCACCGCTCCGGCACCCAGTCTGTCCGGCCTGACGGCGGCACAGAGTGCCCCGGCCGCGGCGCCAGCGCCGGCCAGTGCGGCAGTCGAAGCGGCGGGCAAGCCCGGCGGTCCGGAGCAGGAAGTGATGCCGCTCAATGATGTGCGTCCGGAGTATCCCTACCGTGCGCGGCAACAGGGCATCGAAGGGCATATCAAACTGGCGTTCACCATCAACCCACAGGGGCGGGTGGAGAACATCCGCGTGCTGGAAGCCTCGCCCCGTAACGTGTTCGATCGCGAGGCCCGGCGCGCGGCGGCCCGCTGGCGTTTCGCGCCGCGTACCGAAAACGGTGCGCCGGTATCCCGTGAAGCCGTGAAAACCCTGCACTTCCGCCTGCAAGGAGAACGCTGAGATGCTTCGTTTGCTGCTCGTGCTGTCGCTTTTTCTCGCCGCTTCGGCCCAGGCCGCCCAGGCGATCGACCCCGCGGTGTTCATGGCGCTCGAGCGAGCGCAGACCGCGCAGAGCAAGGGCGACTATGCCGCTGCGCGCAAGGCGCTGGAGGGCGTCAGCGCCAAGGCCGGTAGCGGTGAAGAGGCGTTGCTCTGGCGCAGTCGCGGCTATCTGGCCTGGGCCGAAGGCAATAATCGCCAGGCGCTGGAATGGCTGGACAAGGCAGTGGCCAGCGGCAAGCTGGACGAAGAGCTGCTGGCCGGCGAGCGGATGAACCTCGCGCGGCTGAACCTGGTCGAGGGTCGCTACGCCAAGGTGGTCAGCTTGCTGGGCTCGGCTAATCAGGGTAACGAAGAAGTGCTGCAAATGCTGGTGCAGGCTTACCAGGGCCTCGGTCAGCATGCCAGGGCGCTGCCGCTGGCCGAGCGTTATGTGCAGGCGAACCCGAAGGCGGGCGATACCTGGCTGCAGTTCCTGGTTGCCGGCAACGCCGAGCTCAAGCGCTATCAGGCTGCCGAACGCTGGCAACAAAAGCTGCTGCTGCGCCACTCCGATCAGGTCAAGGCCTGGCGGCAGCTGGCCGGCCTGCAGCAGATGGCCGGCGCTGAAGATCGCGCGCTGGCGACGCTGCGCACTGCGCACGCGAAGGGCTTGCGCTTCAGTGAGGCGGAACTGGACAACCTGGTCGCTCTCGCTAGTGCCGCTGGGCAGCCATGGCAAGGCGCCAAACTGCTCGAAGGTATGCTGGCGTCACGCTTGCTGCCGAGCAATGCCAGTCGCCAGGAGCGCATGGGCATGCTCTGGTGGCAGGCCCGCGAGCGCACCGAGGCCGCGAAGATCTATCGCCAGCTGGCGACTCAGACCGGCAGCGCGAAGTTCTGGATGAATGTGGCGCAGCTCGAGCTGGAACAGGCTCGTTGGCAGGCCGGGCTTGACGCGCTGAAGCAGGCCGAGCGGGCCGGCGCCGAACGTCGTCGCGTGCGCGAATGGCGCGAGTGGGCGGAAGGTGAGCTCAGTTTCGAGCGTGAGAAGCAGATCGCCAGCGCGCACTGACCGCTGGCAGAAGCGTAATCGCCACCGCGTTGCCGGATGGCGATTACTGCAATTCGTAGGGATAGATTTTCTGTGCCTGCATGCGATAACCAGCCTCTGCCAGCTCGCTGCTGGCGTGTTCCACCCTCAGCGGTCCCTCGATCCAGAACGGTTCATATAGCGCTTCCACCCGCACGCCCAGCTCGCTGGTGGCATGCACGATCTGGTTGGATGGCGGCGGGGGCACGTGAATGCAGGCGCCGAAGTAGGGCACCAGCAGGAATTCGATGACGCGCCCTTCCTCGGTCATGTCCAGCGGCACGATATACCCCGGCAACTTCACCATCTGCCCATCGAGCGCTTCGACCACTGGCGCGGCCGGCGACTGTTGTGCGGCAGCCGGCCCGGCCTCGGCAGCCAGCGCATCGGCCAGCTGCGACATGTCATGCATGGCCATTGGCGGCGGTGGTGGCGGCGCGCCCTCGGGAATCAGCTCCGACCACTGTAGGTCGCGAACGTCATCGGCATGCGCAGAGACCGCACAGGCCAGTAGCAGAGCAAGCAGCAGGCGCGACATCGGGTTCCTCACAGTCGAATCGACAGGCCATCGGCCAGCGATTGGCGATAGGCCCGCCAGGCCGGCACGCTGCCCATCAGTAGTGCCGCCAGCAGGATAGCGCCGAGCAGTCCCCACTCATAGGCGCTCGGCCAGGCCAGCGGCAGATAAAGGCCGTAGAGGCTCTGCAGCGGCGACTGCGCGATGGCGATGCCGATATACAGCAGGGCCAGCCCCAGCAGCGTGCCCGCGAGGGCCAGGCCGAACGCCTCGATGATCAACAGCGCGGCGATATGCCAGGGGCGAGCACCCACCGAGCGCAGGATCGCCATCTCCCGGCGTCGCTCGTTGAGGCTGGTGAGGATCGCCGTGAGCATGCCGATCAGGCCGGTCAGCACGACGAACAGCGAGACCACGAACAGCGCTTTCTCGGCCGTGCCCATCAGGCTCCAGAGCTCCTGAAGGGCGACGCCGGGCAGGATCGCCAGCAGCGGCTCGCTGCGGTACTGGTTGATTTCCCGTTGCAGGGTGAAGGTGGCGACCTTGCTGTTCAAACCGAGCAGGACCGCAGTGATCTGCTGCGGCTGTAAATCGAGTGCCCGCGCTTGCTCGGCGTCGATACGCCCGGCACCGCGGGCCGGCATGCCGTTCTGCCAGTCGACATGCAGCGCTTCCATGCCGGCCAGGCTGATGTGCAGGGTACGGTCGACCGGCGTGCCGGTGCGCTGCAGCACGCCGACCACGCGGAACGGTTTGTCATCGTGCTGTACGAGGCTGACACGCGCTACGCCATGGGCGAGGACGATGCTGTCGTCGAGTTTGTAGCCCAGTGCACTCGCCACTTCCGCGCCAAGCACGACCTCGAACGGGTCGCTTTCGAAGGCGCGGCCTTCGGCCAGTTGCAGCGGCTGTTTGCGGCCGTAGCGGTAATGCTCGAAATAGGCCGTGTTGGTGCCCATTACGCGATAGCCACGATGGGAGTCGCCCAGGGAAATCGGAATCGCCCAAGCGACCCGCGGGTGTTCGGCGAAGCGCTGGTAGCTGTCCCAACGGATGTTGTTGGTCGCATTGCCGATGCGGAACACCGAGTACAGCAACAGATTGACCGAGCCGGAGCGCGCACCGACCACCAGATCGGTGCCGCTGATGGTGCTGGCGAAGCTGGCGCGGGTTTCGTTGCGCACCCGTTCGACGGCGAGCAGCAGGCACACCGAGAGGGCGATGGCGAACACGGTCAGCAGGGCGGTGAAGCGCCGATTGTTCAGGCTCGCCAGGGCCAGGCGCAGGAGATACATCGCTCAGCACTCCACTGCGCGCGTCGCGCGATTGAGTTCGGCCAGCGACAGGCTACGGTCGAACAGAGGCGCCAGGCTCTGGTCATGGCTGACGAACAGCAGGCTCGCGCCGGCTGCGCGGCACTCGGAGAACAGCAGCTGCAGAAAGGCTTCGCGGCTATCCGCATCCAGTGCCGAGGTCGGCTCGTCGGCGATGACCAGCTCCGGCTGGCCGATCAGTGCGCGGGCAGCAGCGACGCGTTGCTGCTGCCCGATGGAGAGCGCATCGGCACGACGCTCGAACAGCTCCGGGGGCAGTCCCAGATGCTCCAGCAGGCTCGCCGCCGCGGCATCCGTACTGCCGTGGCGCTTGCGCGCACGTTCGGCACGCAGCGGCGAAAAATGGCAGGGCAGGCCGACGTTCTCGCGTACCGAAAGAAAAGGCAGAAGGTTGAACTGCTGGAAGATGTAGCCGGTGTGATCGACGCGGAAGCGGTCACGGGCACCGGCCGACAGGCTGCCGAGGTCGCGGTCGAGCAGGCGGATACTGCCGCGGCCGGCCTTCTGCACACCGCCGATCAGGCCGAGCAGGGTGGTCTTGCCGCTGCCCGACGGGCCCTTGAGGAACAGGCTTTCGCCGCGTTCGAGGCGAAACGTGGGAATGTCCAGCAGCTCGGCCTGGCGGGGCCAGGCGAAGCCGAGGTTGTCGATTGCGAGGAGTGGAGCGCTCATCGGGGTCCCGTGCTGGTTCAGAAGGGCAATTGCGCGCGAGCCGGCGTCAGTTCCGTGCCCTGCTGGCCGCTCGGGCCGATCAGTTGTACCTGAATCTTTTCCGTGCCGGGAAAGCTTTCGAACAGCCGTGTGAGATCCAGTGCGTGCAGCGCCTCTGGGTTGCTGCAGTCGAGTTGGTAGTGCGCTTCGATATCGCTGTGGCCACCGGCTTCGTGGTCGTCGTGGTCGTGCTTATCCTCCTGCTTGTGTTCGTGATCATCGCCGCGCTGATAGCCCGCATGGGCCGAGCCGAGCAGTTCGCCGGCAAACTGCTGCTCACTGACGCTGCAACCTGCCGTCGCCGGGAGGCCGAACAGGGCCAGAGGTTGTTCCAGTTGCGAGCGTACGCTGGCGATCTTCGCCTCATCTGCTGCGCTGGCAGCAGCGTGCTCGAAACCGAGCAGGTTCATCGCCGGGCTGATCAGCTCCAGCTCCAGCTGATTGCCATCCAGTGCCGCATTCAGGCGCGCCGCGCCATGCTCATGCGCACCCAGGCTGGTGGCGCCTTCGTGTTCATGGTGATGATCGTCTTCATGTGCTTGGCTGTAGCTCAGTGGCAGCAGAAGCATAGGCACGGCAAAGAGTAGGTGGCGCATGGTCGGCTCCATCGAAAGGGGTTCGTTACGTTATAACAACTTTGCCGTGCGGCTGGCCAGCCCGCTGCCTTCATGTGAGGATGAACGCATAGCTCTGGAGGGACAGCATGATTCGAATCCGCGGACGCATAGGAGATTGGCCGGTCGATCTGGAAATCGAGCTGGACGCCCAGGACTGGATGAACCTGACCCGTAGCGTCGGCACCGATGAGGCTGCGGCGGGTGGCGTCCCGGCGCCTGCGACGGCACCTGGCGATGCCCTGTGGCACAGTGCGCGGGAGCGACTGCGCTGCGCCGGCAAACTGGACGGCCCGGAATTGCTCGCCGAACTGGAAGCGCTCGCCGGCAATGCGCTGCTGGCCAAGCGGCTGCTGGTGCGCTTGCGTCACTGTGACGAGGTGAAGGTCGAGCACGGCGCCGACTCGGCTTGCTATCACTGGGTCGGCGCGCCTTCCTGATGGGCACGCCGGAGGTTTGCCCGCGATCAGTAGATCGCCTGGTAAAGCTTGCGGCGGTACAGCGTCACCAGCGGGTGGTCATTACCCAGCAGATCGAAAACCTGTAGCAGCGTCTTGTGCGGCTGCCCATCGGCGTACCCGCGGTTGCGCACGAACAGCTTGAGCAGGCCGTCGAGCGCCGCCTCGTATTGCTGGCGAGCCAGTTGCTGGATGGCCAGCTGATACGCCGCTTCATCGTCCTCGCCATTCTGCGCCAGGCGACTCTTCAAGGTGGCGACTTCCGGCAGGTCGTTGGCCTGGCGCAGAAACGTCAGCTGAGCACGGGCGCCGGCCAGAGCCTGCTTGTGCTCATCGCCTTTTACCGCGTTGAGCACCGTTTCCGCTTCGCCCAGTTCTCCGCGCTCGGCCAGGCAGCGGGCATAAAGAATCAGCCCGGCAGCGTTCTCGTTGTCTTCACTCAGCAGCTGCTGCAGCTGCGCCTCGGCCTCGGCGAAACGGCCTTCGGCGAAGGCGGCCTGCGCGCTTTCCAGCAGGTTGCCCTGCGGCGTCGCCGGAGCCTGCACGTGGGGCTCGAGCATGGCGCGAATCGCCGATTCGGGCTGCGCACCGGCGAAACCGTCCACTGGTTGACCATCCTTGAACAACACCACGGTCGGCAGGCTGCGGATGCCGAAACGGGCGACGACATCCTGTTCGATGTCGCAGTTGACCTTGGCCAGCAGCAGCTCACCCTGATACTCCTCGGCGATCTTCGCCAGTAACGGCATCAGGGCCTTGCACGGCGCGCACCATTCGGCCCAGAAATCCACCAGTACCGGCTTGTGAAACGAGTTCTCGAGCACCAGCTGTTCGAAGCTGGCGGTGGTGACATCGAAGATATAGGGCGTCTGGCTCATCGGGATTCTCGTGGGCACGAATGACAGGAAAGGCGTGCATGGTATGTGGGGACGCCCGCCGCGGGAAGCAAGGGGCTCGCATGCAGTCGGGCTGAGCCGTCGCTATGGCAGAAGCGACCAGCTGCCCAGCTCGTCGTAGCGCACGCCGTCCGCCGTATTGACTGAACGGTAGAGCACGAAGCGATCGACGTGCCAGGTGAAGTCCGGCGCCGGTTGCTGCACTCTGCTCCGGGCCTGGCGGCTCAGCGTCAGGTGCGGCAGGAATGGCCGGCAGTCGAGCACGACGCCAAGCGCTGCCAGCCGTTCGCTCAGTGCTTCGGCCAGCTGCAGCAGCGCGGGAGGTGTGCTGGCGGGCTGCAGGCAGATGAAACCTTTGCCGATGGTGGTCAGGCGGTCGAGGGTCAGGCTGAAAGCTTCGGCGTGCACGGTTGCAGCCATCTGTAGCAGGGCGTCGAGGTGTTCCTTCGGTTGTGCGCCAAGAAAGGCCAGGGTCAGATGCAGGTTGTCCTGCGGCACTGTTCTGCCGTCGAGGGCCTGGTCTTCACGCCAAGCGCAGATGGCTGCCGCCTGCTCGGGCGGGCAGGGCAGGGCGAAGAACAGGCGCAGGGTGTTGTCGATCATGGCGGGTCCCTAGTCGCAGCGGCACAGATTGGTGGAAAACGCTTCGCGGTTTTTCACCCTGGCTCAGACTCTTCAGCTCCTTGCAGCGTGATAGAGGCTCACGTGCCTGAACTCCGCAGGCTCTGCCAGATCCGGCCAGGTGCAGGCATCCAGCACGTCCAGGCGCCGATACAGCGGATGAGCGAAATCGCGCACCCGTGAGTCAGCCACCAGCGCTTCCCGGCCTCGGCTGAGGAAGTGATCCAGCAGCGGCAGGTTGGCTCGGTCATAGAGCACGTCAGCGACGATGATCAGATCAAAGCGATCCGCCTCGCCGAAGAAGTCCTGCGAATAGCGTAGCTCGACCTTGTTCAGCGCGGCGTTGGCCTGGCAGGCGGCGAGCGCCAGCGGATCGAGATCGCAGGCCACCACTTCGACCGCGCCGGCCTTGGCGGCGGCGATGGCGGCGACGCCCGAGCCCGCACCGAAATCCAGCACGCGCTTGCCGCGCACCCATTCCGGCCGTTCGGCCAGCCAGCGCGCCAGCACCAGGCCGCTGGCCCAGCAAAAGCTCCAGTACGGCGGCTCTTCGAGTATCCGCCGGGTTTCCTCGGGGCTGAAGGCGCGATCCATGTTGGCGGCGTCGATCAGCCAGAGTCGCAGATCGGTGCCCGGCAGCGGCTCGGCAACCAGGCGTGCGTCGCCCAGCAGATCGTTCAATGCCGCCTGTAAGGGTGCCGGTGCCGTCACGGCGCCGGGACCAGCTGTAGCGGGCCGAGCGCCTGGCTGGCGGGGCTGGCAATGCTGCGCGATGGCAGGCGCATGATCAGCTGTCCCGCTCGCGTGACTCGGCCGCGCAGCTCCACGCGCTGGCCCGGACGAAAAGTGTCCGGGTTGAACTGCAGGATGAATGGCAATTCGCTGCCGCGGCCCTTGAGCTGCACGTTGCTCAGCAGGCGGTCCGGCTGGTCGCGGCGATCGACTTCCAGCAAGGCGAGTTCGACGTCGCTGCCCGCCGGCGCGCCGATCAGGCTGCCGCTCAGTTCGTTGAGCAATTTGGAGTGCGGGGCCGTGCTCAGCTCGACCGGCGCGGTCGGCGGCTCGCTGGGTTGGCTGCTGCAGCCGGCGAGCAAGGTCAGGAAGGCAGGGAGAACGAAAAAACGTGGCGGCACGGACAGCCTCCTGAACGATGATTGCGGGTTGTATAGCAGCAAAGCCGTCGCCTTGTCTTGCGGGTCGGATGCGCTACCATGGCCGTCCCGACGTACGACCGATTTCAGCCCCATGCATTGTCCCTTCTGTGCCGCCAACGATACCAAGGTCATCGATTCCCGCCTGGTTGCCGAGGGCGATCAGGTGCGCCGTCGCCGCGAGTGTCTGGCCTGTGGCGAGCGTTTCACCACCTTCGAAACCGCCGAGCTGGTGATGCCGCGCCTGATCAAGTCCGATGGCAGCCGACAGCCGTTCGACGAGCAGAAACTGCGCGCCGGCATGCAGCGTGCGCTGGAAAAGCGTCCGGTCAGCGTCGAGCGTCTCGAAGCGGCCATCGCCCATATCAAGCATCAGCTGCGCGCCACCGGCGAGCGCGAAATCAAGTCGCGGGTGCTCGGCGAGCTGGTGATGGCCGAGCTGCAGAAGCTCGACGAGGTCGCCTATATCCGCTTTGCCTCGGTCTACCGCCGCTTCCAGGACCTCAACGAATTCCGCGAGGAGATCGAGCGGCTGTCCCGCGAGCCCGCGAAGCCCGAATGACTACCGATCACGCCTGGATGGCCCGCGCGCTGCAGTTGGCGCGCAAAGGCCTGTATTCGACCCATCCGAACCCTCGGGTCGGTTGCGTCATCGTCGCTGATGGCGAGCTGGTCGGTGAGGGCTGGCACCTACGGGCCGGCGAGCCGCATGCCGAAGTCCATGCGCTGCGCCAGGCCGGCGAGCGCGCCCGCGGTGCCACCGCGTACGTCACCCTCGAACCCTGCAGCCACTACGGACGTACGCCGCCCTGTGCCGAAGCGCTGGTCAGGGCTGGCGTTGGACGCGTGGTGGCGGCCGTGCAGGACCCCAATCCGCAGGTCGCCGGGAACGGTCTGGCGCTGCTGCGCAGCGCCGGCATCGAGGTCGCCAGCGGCGTGCTGGAAGCCGAGGCGCGCGAGCTCAACTGCGGCTTTATCAAACGTATGGAAAGCGGCCTGCCGTTCGTTCGTGCCAAGCTGGCGATGAGCCTGGACGGGCGTACCGCGATGGCCAGCGGCGAGAGCCAGTGGATCACCGGCCCGGCCGCCCGCGCCGAGGTGCAGCGCTTGCGCGCCCGTTCCAGCGTGGTACTGACCGGCGCCGACACCGTGCTGATGGATGTCGCGCGGCTGACCGTGCGCGGGGCCGAGCTGGGGCTGGATGCGGAAACGACTGCGCTGGCGCTGCAGCGCCCGCCGCTGCGGGTGCTGGTCGATGGTCGGTTGCGCGTGCAGCTGGAAGCGCCGTTCTTCCAGGCTGGTCCGGCGTTGGTCGCTACGGCCGTGCCGGGCTGCGAGGAGGCCTATCGTGCAGCGGGCTATGAGGCGCTGGTGCTGGGTCAGGAGCGGGTCGACCTGGCCGCGCTGCTGCGGGAACTGGCCGCGCGCGGGGCCAACGAGGTGCTGGTCGAGGCCGGACCGCGGCTGGTCGGCGCGTTCGCCAGCCTCGGCCTGATCGACGAATACCAGGTGTTCATGGCGGCCAAGTTTCTCGGCTCCTCGGCGCGGCCGCTGCTGGAGCTTCCGCTCGATCGCATGAGCGAGGCGCGCGAGCTGAAGATCGTCGACATCCGTGCGGTGGGTGACGACTG
>Ga0154485_1015_pt1 | contig 17089 bp, 17 predicted proteins | sample RifGroC2_FD_115964 | JGI IMG/M metagenome (GOLD analysis project Ga0154485, IMG submission 115964) | Pseudomonadales bacterium GWC2_63_15
AAGTAGCCGATGAAGCCGGTGGCGTAGAACACGCTCTTGCGCGCTTCCTTGGCGTCGGAGACGGTAAAGAAGCGCATCAGGATGTGCGGCAGGCCAGCGGTGCCGAACATCAGCGCCAGGCCGAGGGAGATCGCCGACACCGGATCGGAAACCAGGCCGCCGGGGCTCATGATCTGCGCGCCCTTTTCATGGATCTTCACCGCTTCGGCGAACAGGCTGCCGAAGTCGAAACCGACACTCTTCATCACCATGATGGCCATGAAAGAGGCGCCGGACAGCAGCAGGACCGCCTTGATGATCTGCACCCAGGTGGTGGCGAGCATGCCGCCGAACAGCACGTACATGACCATCAGCACACCGACCAGCACCACGGCTACGTAGTAGTCCAGGCCGAACAGCAGCTGGATCAGCTTGCCGGCGCCGACCATCTGCGCGATCAGGTAGAAGGCCACCACGATCAGCGAGCCGAATGCCGAAAGCAGGCGGATCTGCGTCTGACCGAGGCGATAGGACGCCACGTCGGAGAAGGTGAACTTGCCCAGGTTGCGCAGGCGCTCGGCCATCAGGAAGAGGATGATCGGCCAGCCGACGAGGAAGCCGATGGAGTAGATCAGGCCGTCGTAGCCGCTGGTGTAGACCAGCGCGGAAATGCCGAGAAAGGACGCTGCCGACATGAAGTCGCCGGCAATCGCTAGACCGTTCTGGAAGCCGGTGATGCTACCACCCGCGGTGTAGTAGTCAGCCGTGGAGGTGTTGCGCTTGGCCGCCCACTTGGTGATGCCCATGGTGAAGACGATGAACACCACGAACATGATGATGGCGGTGTAGTTGGTGGCCTGTTTCTGGACTTCGCCGGTGATGGCATCGGCGAGAAGCACAGGCGAGACTGCCAACAGCAGGGCAGTCATCAGAAAACGCAGGATCATTATTGCTGTGCCTCGTTGAGGATTTCCTGGTTGATGCGATCGAACTCACCGTTGGCACGCTGCACATAGACACCGGTCAGGATGAACGCCATGAAGATCACCCCGACGCCAACCGGGATACCCCAGGTGGTCACCGTATTGGCGGACAGCGGAATGCCGAGGATTCTTGGCTCGAAGGCGATCAGCAGGATGAACGCCAGGTAGGCGCTGAGCATGACAGCCGATAGGAGCCAGGCAAAACGGCCGCGCTTGGCAACCAGCTCCTGGAAACGCGGATTGGCATAGATCTGCCGGTAAACATTTTCATTGTGCATTGGAATCTGTCTCCACGGTCGCTACCCCCCGGTGGGAGCAGGGGCGGCTACTTTAGGCTTGGGTCGGATGAACACCACCCGACTTTGGTCTGAATGCAGTTCACAAAAATACCCGTCGTAGAGCCGTTCAGCCGCGGAAAATGGGGCGCCGCAACAAATCCACATACAAATAGTGTGGCGCTATGTCGCACATGCGAAACGTTGATTTCAGACATTGCCCGGGCTCGACCAGACTCTCTCCATCGCGAGAACGATTCTCGACTGCACAAGGAGACGGGGCCATGCTGAAGACCGTGACGTTCACCCTGATGCACTTCTGCATCGCCTTTTCGGTGACCTATGCACTGACCGGCAGCATCGCCATTGGCGGCCTGGTCGCCACCGTCGAACCGCTGTGCAACTCGGTGGGCTTCTACTTCCACGAGAAGCTCTGGCAGCGTTTCGAACGCAGTCCGGCAGGCAAGATGCCCATCCCCAAACATGCCTGGCTGCACCATCACGCCTGAGGCCTCGTCATTTCTCATCCTGCGCAGGGATCGAATCCGCAACCGCGCTGCCATAGTGAAGTTGGCTTGCGTTGTGCAGCCGATGCAGTTCTATTGGGACAGGTAGCGCGGGACGCCGTCGCTGCCTTGCCACAGGCCAACCGGGCCTGTTAACGGAGAAGCACCATGCAGCTGTTGTTGCGCCTGACCGCCCTGCTCGCCCTGGTCGTTGCGCCTGTCCACGCCGCCGATCTGACTGTCGAGGAGTACGGCTTCCCGCTGTCCAACCCCTTCGAAGCCACGATCGCCGGTACGCCCAACGAGCTACGCGCCGAAGTGCCGACCGATGACGATATCGACCAGGCCGACTACAACCTGCGCCTGCGTCCCGAACGCGAGTTCACCCTGCCGGACAACTTCTGGCCGGTCAAAAAGCTGCGTTATCGGCTCGCTCGGCAAAGCGGCCCCGCGCCACTCATGTTCATCATTTCCGGTACCGGCGCGCGCTATTCGGCAGGCAAGACCGAAGCCCTGAAGCGTCTGTTCTACGGCGCCGGCTACCATGTGGTGCAGCTGTCGTCGCCCACCAGCTACGACTTCATGTCCGCCGCCTCGCGCTACGCAACACCCGGCATCAGCAGCGATGATGCCAAGGACCTGTACCGGGTCATGCAGGCGGTCCGCGCGCAGCACCACAAGCTGCCCGTCACCGAATACCACCTCACCGGCTACAGCCTCGGCGCCCTGAATGCCGCGTTCGTCAGCCAGCTGGACGAAACCCGCCGCAGCTTCAACTTCAAGCGCGTGCTGCTGCTGAATCCGCCGGTCAACCTCTACACCTCGGTCAGCAACCTGGACAAGCTGGTGCAGACCCGCGTCGAAGGCATCGACGACCACACCAACTTCTACGAAGTGATTCTGGAAAAGCTCACGCGCTATTACCGTCAGAAGGGCTATATCGACCTCGACGAGGCCGTGCTCTACGACTTCCAGCAATCGAACCTGAAGCTCAGCGACGAGCAGATGGCGATGCTCATCGGTTCGGTGTTCCGCTTCTCCGCCGCGGATATCACCTTCACCTCCGACCTGATCAACCGTCGCGGCCTGATCACACCGCCCGAGTATCCGATCAACGAAGGCACCCGTCTGGAGCCGTTCTTCAAGCGCGCACTGCTGTGCAGCTTCGACTGCTACATCACCGAGCAGGTGATTCCGATGTGGCGCGCCCAGTACGACGGCGGCAGCCTGACCCAGCTGATCCAGCAGGTCAGCCTGTACGCACTGGAGGATTACCTGCGCCAGAGTCCGAAGATCGCCGTCATGCACAACGCCGACGACCTGATCCTCGGCGAGGGTGACCTCGGCTTCCTGCGTCGTACCTTCGGTGATCGCCTGACCCTTTATCCGCGAGGCGGCCACTGCGGCAACCTCAACTACCGCGTAAACACTCAACACATGCTGGAGTTCTTCCGTGGCTAAAGGAATGCTGCTGCCGTTGCTTCTGGCGAGTGGTCTGGCCTTTGCCGACACGCCGAAGGTGGATGAGGATGGTTTCACCCATCCGCTGCGCAATCTGGAGTTCAATCCCGGTCTGGATCAGCGCGAGTTCGAGCGCGCCACCTTCCAGGCACTGGACGTCTACGATCCGTTCGAGTCGGTCAACCGGCGCATCTACCACTTCAACTATCGACTCGATCAGTGGGTGATGCTGCCGGTGGTGCGCGGCTATCGCTACGTCACGCCGCGGCCGGTGCGCACTGGCGTGAGCAATTTCTTCAGCAACCTCGGCGAAGTGCCGACGCTGTTCAACAGCCTGGCCCAACTCAAGGGCCAGCGCGCGGCGAACGCCACTGCACGTTTCCTGTTCAACAGCATCCTGGGTGTGGGCGGCCTCTGGGACCCGGCAACGCGCATGGGGCTGCCGCGTCAGAGCGAAGATTTCGGCCAGACCCTCGGTTATTGGGGCGTTCCCCAGGGGCCGTACCTGATTCTTCCGGCGCTGGGCCCGTCCAACCTGCGCGACACCACGGGCCGCGTGGCCGACTTCGCCGTCGAGCGGCAGGTGGAGTTTCTGCAGTATTCCGAAACCACCGGCGGCGAGTTGAGCCTGACGGCGCTGCGGGCCGTCAATGCGCGGCATGTCACCAGCTTCCGCTACGGTCAGCTCAATTCGCCGTTCGAATACGAGAAGGTGCGCTACGTCTACAGCCGGGCGCGGGATTTGCTGATAGAGGAATAATCCGCTTTATCGATCGTTTGTAGCGATATTACGCACCCATTGATCGAAGCCACCCATCTACTCTTGGCGAATTCAACCCGAGAGGCATTCGATCATGTCCCAGCGTGAAATTCTTTCCATCACCAGCGGCCGCGCCACGTCCGATGGCGCCGGCGTCAGCCTGACCCGCGTCTTCGGCGGCGCTGCCCCGGAGCGCTTCGATCCGTTTCTGATGCTCGACGAGTTCGGTTCCAACGACCCTGACGAGTACATTGCCGGCTTCCCGCCCCACCCACATCGCGGCTTCGAAACCATCACCTACATGCTCGAAGGACGCATGCGCCACGAGGATCACATGGGCAATGTGGGGTTGCTGGAGAGCGGGGGCGTGCAGTGGATGACCGCAGCTCGCGGCGTCATCCATAGCGAGATGCCGCAGCAGCAGGAAGGCACCATGCGCGGCTTCCAGCTATGGTTGAACCTGCCCTCCCACGCCAAGCTCGGCGATCCGGACTATCGGGATTTCGCCCCGGCCGAAATACCGCAACTCGCCCTGCCGGGCGGCGTGCAGGCCAAGGTCATCGCCGGCGTGTTCAAGGCCGGCGATATCGAACAGCACGGGATCGTGCAGCGGCCCGATACCGAGCCTCTGCTGTTCGACCTGCAGCTTTCAGCCGAGAGTGCCGTCTCGCCGCAAGTGCCGGATGGCCATCGGTTGCTGCTCTACGTCTATGAAGGGACGCTGCGGGTGGGTGAGCAGGCGGTGAGCAAAGGCCAGTTGGTTCAGATGTCCCAGGACGGCGAGCTCAATCTGTCCAGCGAACGTGGCGCCCGGCTGATGCTGCTGGCAGGCCGCCCACTCGGTGAGCCGATCGTGCAGTACGGGCCATTCGTGATGAACAGACGCGAGGAGATCGAGCAGGCGCTGCGAGACTTTCGGGACGGTACGTTGGCCTGACCTGCACGATCTGCCCGGGAAGACGCCAGGCCTGGCGGAAATGGCAGTCCACTAGACGGCCGAACGCGTCTTCCTCTTTTTATACAAGCTGGGCTCGCCTACCGGGCGGGTCTTGAAGCGGCGATGCGCCCAGAGGTACTGCTCGGGTACCGCACTGACCGCCTCTTCTATCCACTGGTTGATCCGCAGACAGTCCGCCTCTTCACTTTCACCCGGGAAGTCCTGCAGCGGCGGATGGATCACCAGTCGATACCCCGAACCGTCCGCCAGGCGTTCCTGGGTGAAGGGTACGACCCGTGCCCTGCCCAGCCGGGCGAACTTGGTCGTGGCGGTGACGGTCGCCGCCTGGACGCCAAACAGCGGTACGAACAGGCTCTGTTTTCGCCCATAGTCCTGGTCCGGCGCGTACCAAATGGCGCGCCCTGCGCGCAATACCTTGAGCATCGCCCGCACATCCTCGCGCTCGATGGCACTCGCATCACGGTTGTGCCGTTCGCGCCCGCGACGCTGGACGAAGTCGAAAAGCGGATTCTTGTGCTCGCGGTACATGCCGTCGATGGTGTGCCGCTGACCGAGCAGCGCGGCGCCGATCTCCAGCGTAGTGAAATGCAGCGCCATCAGGATCACACCCTGCCCTGCAGCCTGAGCCTGCTGCAGATGCTCGAGCCCATCGATCCTGGCCAGGCGCTGCAGGCGTGCCTGCGGCCACCACCAGCTCATGGCCATCTCGAAGAAGGCAATGCCGTTGGAGGCAAAGTTCTCCCGCAACAGACGCTCGCGTTGCGCCTGACTCAGTTCGGGGAAACACAGCTCCAGATTGCGCCGGGCGATGTAGCGACGCGAACCGGCGAAGCGAAACATCAGTGCGCCAAGCCCGCGCCCCAGTTTCAACAGAACCGAATATGGCAACTGGACCAACAACCACAGCACGCCCAGGCCCAGCCACAGCGGCCAAAAGCGCGGGTGCAGGAAGTACGCACGAAACTGAGGACGATCCATGAATAGCTCGACAACCGATGAAGCGACGCATTCTAGCGGCAAACGCCTGCGCTGACCGAGCCCAAGCGCACCGACGATCGCTTCACGGGCCGCTCGCGGGTTGCAGGCAGCGACGCGCCCCGCTATAAGTCCTCGCCATTTACCGTAGCAGACAGACCATGAGCCAAGCCGACCTCACCGATCAGTCCCCAGCCTTCCAGCTCAAGGGCAGCATGCTCGCCATCACCGTGCTGGAACTCGCCAGCAACGACATCGAGCGTCTCGACGAGCAACTCGCGGCCAAGGTCGAGCAGGCGCCGGACTTCTTCAATAACACCCCGCTGGTCCTGGCCTTGGACAAGCTGCCGGAGGCGGCTCGCGAGATCGATATCGCTGCGCTGGTCAGCCTGTGCCGCAAGCATCGTCTGCGTACCCTGGCCCTGCGCGCCAGCGAACCGTCCCACCTCGAGGCGGCGGCGGTGCTCGATCTGCCGGTGCTGCCGCCTTCAGGTGCTCGTGAACGACAGGTCGACCTGAGCTCGAAAACCCCGGCCAAACCAGCCGAGCCGGTCTATCGCCCGACCCGCGTCGTGACCACCCCCATCCGCGGCGGCCAGCAGGTCTACGCGCAAGGCGGCGACCTCATCGTTCTCGCTCCCGTGAGCCCCGGTGCGGAACTTCTCGCCGATGGCAACATCCATGTCTACGGTCCGCTTCGAGGTCGCGCCTTGGCGGGTATCAAAGGCGACACTTCGGCGCGGATCTTCTGTCAGCAACTCACCGCTGAAATGGTCTCCATCGCCGGCCAGTACAAGGTAGCCGAGGACCTGCGACGCGATCCTCTCTGGGCTGAAGCGGTACAGATCAGCCTCTCTGGCGACGTGTTGAACATCACCCGCCTTTAACGGATACTGCCGCGAATTTTCAAGGACCAAACGGGCAATCCTGACGCTGAAATCGGCGAAAGGTCCCGATTTTTTAAATATTTAGGGTGAATCACCTTGGCCAAGATCATCGTAGTCACTTCCGGCAAAGGTGGCGTTGGTAAAACCACCACCAGCGCCGCCATCGGTACCGGCCTCGCTCTGCGCGGCCACAAGACTGTCATCGTCGACTTCGACGTCGGTCTGCGGAACCTCGACTTGATCATGGGCTGCGAACGCCGGGTGGTTTACGACTTCGTCAACGTCATCAATGGCGACGCAACCCTGACCCAGGCCCTGATCAAGGACAAGCGTCTCGAGAACCTCTATGTGCTGGCCGCCAGCCAGACACGCGACAAGGACGCGCTGACCCAGGAAGGCGTTGGCAAGGTCATCGACGAGCTGGGCAAGAATTTCGAATACGTCATCTGCGACTCCCCGGCCGGTATCGAGAAGGGCGCGCACCTGGCGATGTACTTCGCCGACGAAGCCATCGTCGTCACCAACCCGGAAGTCTCTTCGGTTCGCGACTCCGACCGCATGCTCGGCCTGCTGGCGAGCAAGTCGCGTCGCGCCGAGAACGGCGAAGAACCGATCCGGGAGCATCTGCTGCTGACCCGCTACAACCCCGAGCGTGTCACCAAGGGCGAAATGCTCGGCGTCGAAGACGTCGAGGAAATCCTCTCCATCCGGCTGCTGGGCGTGATTCCCGAGTCGCAGGCCGTACTCAAGGCTTCCAACCAGGGTATCCCGGTGATTCTCGACGACCAGAGCGATGCCGGCCAGGCGTACAGCGACGCCGTGGACCGTCTGCTCGGCAAGGAAGTCGCGCACCGCTTCCTCGACGTCAAGAAGCCGGGCTTCCTGCAACGACTTTTCGGAGGCCGCGAATGAACCTTTTCGACTTCTTCCGTGAACGCAAGAAGAAGGAAACCCCAGCCGCGATCGCCAAGGAGCGTCTGCAGATCATCGTCGCCCACGAGCGTGGCCAGCGCACCGAGCCGGACTACCTGCCGGCCCTGCAGAAAGAGCTGGTCGAGGTGATCCGCAAGTACGTCAACATCGACAGCGATCAGGTCCAGGTTGCACTCGAGGACCAAGGCAGCTGCTCGATTCTCGAACTCAATATCACCCTGCCGGATCGCTGAGCGAAACCGGCGTACAGAAACGGCGGCCCACGGGTCGCCGTCTTCGTTTGTGGAAAAGCGAATGCCTCTAAGCGCTATCGAGATCGTCCATCAGGACGCCGCCCTGCTGGTCATCAACAAGCCGACCCTGCTGCTGTCCGTACCGGGCCGCGCCGAAGACAACCGTGACTGCCTGGTGACCCGCCTGCAGGAAAACGGCTATCCCGAAGCGCGCATCGTGCATCGCCTGGACTGGGAAACCTCCGGACTAATCGTGCTCGCCCGCGACGCTGATACGCACCGTGAGCTGTCCCGTCAGTTCCATGATCGTGAAACGGAAAAGGCCTATACCGCGCTGTGCTGGGGCCAGCCCGAACAGGACAGCGGCAGCATTGACCTGCCGCTGCGCTACGATCCGCCGACCAAGCCGCGTCACGTCGTCGACCACGAGCTGGGCAAGCACGCACTGACCTTCTGGCGCGTGCTTGAACGCTGCGGCGACTACAGCCGCGTCGAGCTGACCCCCATCACCGGCCGCTCCCACCAGTTGCGAGTCCATATGCTGTCGATCGGGCATCCGCTGCTCGGCGATCGCCTGTATGCCCACGAGCAAGCCCTGCAAGCCCATGAGCGCCTGTGTCTGCACGCCAGTATGCTCACCCTGACCCACCCGCAAACCGGCGAGCGCCTACGCTTCGAGTGCCCGGCACCGTTCTGATGACGACAAGCACGTGCCATCGCGCGCACTTACTAGATGCAGGCGGTTCCGGTGCGCTTATTACCAGGTGTCGAATGCTATAGACTTCGTGACCTTGCAGTCCGGAGTCCGAAATGCGCAAAGCTCTCAACCAAGGCCTGATCGAATATCTGCAGGCGTCCCCTACCCCGTTCCATGCCACCCAGAATCTCGCCCAGGCGCTACAGGCCGCCGGCTACCGTGCGCTGGACGAGCGCGACGTCTGGCATACCGAGGCGGGCGGGCGTTATTACGTCACCCGCAACGACTCGGCCATCATCGCCTTCCAGCTGGGCAGCAAGGCGCTCGTCGAACACGGCCTGCGCTTGGTTGGCGCCCATACCGACAGCCCGTGCCTGCGGGTCAAGCCGCAGCCCGAGCTGCAGCGCCAGGGCTTCTGGCAGCTGGGTGTCGAGGTGTATGGCGGCGCCCTGCTCGCTCCTTGGTTCGACCGCGATCTGTCGCTGGCCGGCCGTGTCACCTATAGCCGTGATGGCCGCATCGAAAGCCAGCTGATCGACTTCAAGGTTCCGATCGCGACGATTCCGAACCTGGCGATCCACCTCAATCGGGAAGCCAATCAGGGCTGGGCCATCAACGCGCAGAACGAGCTACCGCCGATTCTGGCCCAGATCGCCAGCCAGGAAAGCCCGGACTTCCGCGCACTGCTCGCCGATCAACTTGGCCGTGAACATGGGCTGGTCGCCGACGTAGTGCTGGACTTCGAACTGAGCTTCTACGACACCCAGAGCGCGGCGGTCATCGGCTTGCACAGTGACTTCATCGCCGGCGCGCGTCTGGACAATCTGCTTTCGTGCTTTGCGGGCTTGCAGGCCTTGCTGAACGCCGAACCCGAGCACACCTGCGTGCTGGTCTGCACCGATCACGAGGAAGTCGGCTCGACCTCGCTGTGCGGCGCGGATGGCCCGTTCCTGGAGCAGGTCTTGCGTCGCGTGCTGCCGGATGAGGACGACTTCCAGCGCGCCATCAGCCATTCTCTGCTGATTTCCGCCGACAATGCCCACGCGGTGCACCCGAACTACGCCGACAAGCACGACGGCAATCACGGGCCGAAGCTCAACGCTGGTCCAGTGATCAAGGTGAACAACAACCAGCGCTACGCCACCAGCAGCGAAACTGCCGGCTTCTTCCGCCATCTCTGCCTGGAAAACGAAGTGCCGGTGCAGAGTTTCGTCACCCGCAGCGACATGGGTTGCGGCTCCACGATCGGCCCGATCACGGCCAGTCAGCTGGGTGTGCGTACCGTCGACATCGGCCTGCCGACCTTCGCCATGCACTCGATCCGCGAGCTTGCGGGTAGTCAGGACCTGGCGCATCTGGTCAAGGTACTGACCGCGTTCTACGCCAGCAGCCAGTTGCCTTGAACCGCACCGGGCAGGTCTGCAGCACTGCAAACCTGCTCGATCCATCAAGGCAAAGCGAAATCTGGCTCCGTCCACATCAGGACGATGCGGATCAGGAAAGCGCGCTATCGATCACCAGGGCCACCTTGCCGGACACGGTGTTGCTGGCCAGCGTTTCGAATGCAGCCTCCACATCACCGATGGCAAAGGTTCGCTCCAGACGCGGCGAAAGCTTGCCCTGGGCGAACAGCGGCCAGACCTTCTCTTCCATTTCCGCCAGCAGCCCGGCCTTGTAATCGGCGTCGCGGCTGCGCAGGGTCGAGCCGATCAACTGGATGCGCTTGGCCAGCAAACCAGCCAGATCCATCTCGGCCTTGCGTCCCCCCATCAAGCCGATCATCACCCAACGCCCATCCATCGCCAGCAGCTGCATATTCAATGCGGCGTACTTGGCACCGACCGGGTCGAGGATCATGTCGAACGGACCAAAATCGCGTAGCGCTTCGAGCGAGTCACCACGCAGCACACCCCCCTGAGCACCGAGCGATTCACAGTAGGCCAGCCGCTCGGCCGAGCCGACACTGACCCAGCAGGGATTGCCAAACGCCTTGCACAACTGGATCGCCGCCGAGCCGACACCACTGGCGCCAGCGTGCAGCAGCACTTTGTCGCCGGCCAGTAAAGCGCCCAGGCGATAGAGATTGAGCCAGGCCGTGGCATATACCTCCGGGATCACCGCAGCTTCTTGCAGCGACATGCCCTCGGGAACCGGCAGCGCATGACGGGCATCGACCACCACCTCCTCGGCCATGCCACCACCAGCTAGCAGCGTGCACACGCGATCACCCACCTTCCAGCGGCTGCGCCCACTGACCTCGGCGACCACCCCTGCGCATTCCAGCCCCAGGATGTCGGTGACACCTGCCGGCGGCGGATAGTGTCCGCCTCGCTGCAGCAGGTCCGCACGGTTCAGCCCGGCAGCAGCCACACGGATACGGATTTCGCCATCGCCGCACGCCGGAGCCGGTCGCTCGGCCCACTCCAGATGCCCCTCGATACCTTGCAATGCCTTCATGCTGCCTCCATAGTGGTTCCTATCTATGCCCACCCAACTGATCGCTCGCTGGCCTTCTTTGACCACCTCAACCATCGGGCTTGTGCTTTCCACCGCCGGACGGAAAAACGAACCGGCGCCTACTTTAGATGGCCTAATATGCGTTATTCCCTAGCCTCACGTCGCCCCCAAGCCATGAAACGTACGCTGACCTGCACCGTTCTCGCCGTCCTTTTCGGCCTTCACGCTTCCCTGGCGATGGCCAAAGCCGTCAGCACGCCGGAGAACTGGGACTACCTGCAACCCGATCGTGACCAGGTCATAGCCAGCCTGAACGTCGTCGAACTGCTCAAGCGCCATCACTACAACAAGCCGCCGCTGAACGACGCGCGTTCGGCAAAGATCTTCGACAGCTACATCCAGATGCTCGATCCCTCGCGCAGCTATTTCCTGGCATCCGACCTCGAAGAGTTCGGCAAGTGGCGCAACCAGTTCGACGACTTCCTCAAGGGCGGCAATCTCGAACCCGGTTTCATCATCTACTCCCGTCATCTCGAGCGCTTGCAGAACCGGTTGAACTACGCCCTGAGCCTGCTCGACAAGGGCGTCGACAGCTTCGACTTCAGCGTCGACGAGGAGCTGCTGGTCGACCGTGAGAAGGCCGCCTGGGCCAAGGACACCGCAGAGCTGGATGACCTGTGGCGCAAACGGGTAAAGGACGAGGTATTGCGTCTGAAGATCGCCGGCAAGGAGCCGAAGGCCATTGAGGAACTGCTGACCAAACGCTACAAGAACCAGCTATCGCGCCTGAACCAGACCCGTGGCGAGGACGTTTTCCAGACCTACATCAACGCCTTCGCGCAGACCTACGATCCGCACACCCAATACCTGTCGCCGGACAGCGCGGAGAATTTCGACATCAACATGAGCCTGTCGCTCGAGGGCATCGGCGCGGTGCTGCAGAGTGACAACGAGCACGTGAAGATCGTACGCCTGGTGCCGGCCGGCCCGGCGGAGAAGAGCAAGCAGCTAGCGCCAGCGGACAAGATTGTCGGCGTCGGCCAGGCCAACGATGAGATGGTCGACGTCATCGGCTGGCGTCTGGATGAGGTGGTCAAGCTCATCCGCGGCCCGAAGGGTTCCGTCGTGCGCCTGGAAGTCATCCCGGCGAGCAATGCGCCGAATGACCAGAGCAGCAAGGTCGTCGCCATTACCCGCGAAGCAGTGAAGCTCGAGGAGCAGGCAGCGAAGAAGTCGGTGCTGAACCTGGAACACCAGGGGCAGAACTTCAAGCTCGGCGTGATCGAAATTCCGGCGTTCTACCTCGACTTCAAGGCACTGCGCGCCGGGGACCAGAACTACAAGAGCACCACGCGTGACGTTAAAAAGCTGCTCTCCGAACTGGAAGCAGAGAAAGTCGACGGCGTGGTCATCGACCTGCGCAACAACGGCGGCGGCTCACTGCAAGAGGCCACCGAGCTCACCGGCCTATTCATCGATCAGGGTCCGACTGTGCTGGTACGCAACAGCGATGGCCGCGTAGACGTGCTTGCCGATGAACAGACCGGCGCGCTGTACAAGGGGCCGCTGGCCGTCCTCGTCAACCGTCTTTCGGCATCGGCCTCGGAGATCTTCGCCGGCGCGATGCAGGACTACCACCGGGCCTTAATCCTCGGTGGCCAGACCTTCGGCAAGGGCACCGTGCAGACGATCCAGCCTCTCAACCATGGTGAGCTGAAACTGACCCTGGCCAAGTTTTACCGCGTATCAGGGCAGAGCACTCAACATCAGGGTGTGATTCCGGACATCAGCTACCCTGCCGATGTCGACACCAAGGAAATCGGTGAGAGTGCGCTGCCGGAAGCGCTGCCTTGGGACAGCATCCGCGCGGCGATCAATCCGGACATGAACCCGTTCAAGCCTTTCCTCGCCGAGCTGAAGGCACGCCACGAAGCACGCACCGGCGAGAACCCGGACTTCGTCTTCACCCGCGATCGTCTGGCGCTTGCCCAGGAGCTGATGCACGAAACCACCGTCAGCCTCAATGAAGAAAAGCGGCGTGCACAACAGGCCGATATCGAGAAGCGTCAGCTGGCCTTGGAGAATGCATTGCGCCTGGCCAAAGGTGAGGAGCCACTGGCAAAGCTGGAGAAGGAAGACGAAAACACGCCTCACGCGGAAGCGGACAAACCAAAGCCGGAGGATGATGCCTACCTCTCCGAGAGCGGGCGCATTCTGCTCGATTACCTCGGTCTCAGCTCGGCGATGGCCAAGCACTGAATCGAGTGGAACGCCGCGATGTCATCAAATTGACATCACGACATCGTGAAATGAAAGGGCCGCGTTTCGGCCCTTTTCTTTTCACACCCAGAGACCTCCATGACAGTCACCGAGCAGTTGAGCACGCTGGGACATATCCTTGCTCACGGCGACATCACCACCCTGTTCCAACCCATCGTCTCGCTTTCGGAGCGACGCATTCTCGGTTATGAAGCACTCAGCCGTGGACCATCCAACGGCCCGCTGCACTCCCCGATCAATTTGCTCGCCACAGCACGCCACGCCGGCCGGCTTAACGAACTAGAGATGACCTGCCGCGAAACAGCGTGCCGGCGTTACAGCCAGGGGGCGCTACGCGGCAAGCTCTTTCTCAACGCCTCACCGGAAACGCTACTTGACGCGACCCACAAGCCCGGGCGCACGCTCGAGCTGCTGCACACCTATGGCATTTCCGCGGACAACGTGGTCATCGAGCTGACCGAGCAGGCACCGGCCGACGATCTCGAGCTGCTGGACAAGGCGCTTCATCACTATCGCTCGATGGGCTTCAGCATAGCGCTCGACGACCTTGGTGCCGGATATTCGAGTTTGCGCCTGTGGTCCGAGCTGCGACCGGACTATGTGAAGATCGACCGCTATTTCATCGACGGCATCCATCTCGACCCCGTGAAGCGCGAGTTCGTCGAATCCATCCTGAAGATCGCCCGCGCATCGCGTGCCCACGTAATCGCCGAAGGTATCGAACTGCGCGAGGAACTGGCGGTGCTGGCCGGCATGGGTATCGATCTGGTGCAGGGCTATCTGCTCGGACGTCCGCTGGAGTTGCCTGCCCAGGACATCGACGAGGTCCTGCCACCCCCGGAGGCCCAGCAGGCGGTCCTGGGTGAGGAGTCCGGCAACCTGTCCGGACTGCTTATCCGACAACCCGCCATGTCCGCAGAACGTCCGGTCGCTGAAATGCTCGAGGCGTTTCGACTGCAGCCAGCCCTGAACTCGATCGCAGTGTTGGACGTTGACGCCAGGCCGGTCGGCATACTTCACCGCAATCTCATTTCCGACGCGCTGCTCAAGCCCTACGCCACCGATCTGCTGGCACGCAAACCGCTTAGCCGCCTGATGAGCACGGATTTCCTCGCTGTCGAGCTCGACCAGTCGTTGCAACAGGTCAGCCGCTTGCTCACCAGCCGGGCGCGTCAAAGAATCGAGGAAGACTTCGTCATTACACAGGCAGGTCAATACCTCGGTCTGGGCCGCGTCATCGACGTTCTGAGGTTGATAACCGAACTGAAGATTCAGCAGGCGCGCCACGCCAATCCCCTGACACTGTTGCCGGGCAACGTACCTATCCAGCAGTGCCTGACCCGCCTGCTGCTACAGCGACGTAGGGCGATGGTCTGTTACGTCGACATCGACAACTTCAAACCTTTTAACGATCTGTATGGCTACGCCAAAGGCGATGAAGTGCTGCTGTGCCTGGCCCAATGTCTGAACGACCGGGTCGACCCACAGATGGATTTCGTCGGCCATATTGGCGGGGATGATTTCATGCTGGTGCTGAGCGGTCACGACTGGGAGCAGCGCATTGCCGACTTGCACAGCGCCTTCGCGCTTCGTAGCAGCGCCTTCTACCAGCCAGAACACCTCGCGGCCGGCTGCTTTATTTCCACCAGCCGTGACGGGCGTAAACAGCGCTATGCCCTGCTGTCACTCTCGATCGGGATCGTCAGCGTGCACCCGGAGCACACTGACCGCCTGGATGCAGGCAGGCTCGCCGCCCTTGCTTCGGAGGCCAAGCGCTTTGCCAAACAGGTGAACGGCCCGAGCTTCCACCTGATCGACGCAGGGCAGCCAACGCAGGATGCCTACAACCCCAGTTGCTCCGCCTTCGCCTTGTAACGATCTGCCTGCTGGGGGTCTGCGGCCAGGCCGTGGCCGCCGGCACGATACAGTTGCTCGAGGCGAACCGCCGCCAGTGGATGCCCTGCCTCGGCCGCCTGGGACCACCAGCGCGCCGCCTCACTGCCATCCGGGCCGTGGGAGGCATCTTCGCTGAGGCTGATGACGCCCATCTGATATGCCGCTTTCACATCTCCCGCCTTGGCCGCCAGCCTTAGAAGGCGAACGCCTTCCAGCTTGGCACCATAGCCGCGCCCGCGGAAATACAGGATATGACCGTAGAAACTCTGCGCCGACACGTCGCCCAGCGCCGCCATCCGCGCGAATTGCCCTTCCATCCAACGCCAGATCTTCGGCTGCTGAACCGCGTAGTGCGACGTCATCAATTTGCGGGCAGTTAAATAACCGAGCCTTGCACGCAGCCTGCCCAGCATCAGAGTTCCTCCGAATAAACGAACTCGAAAACGCGCGCCACTTCTCCCGCATGCCAGGATGCAGCGGCGGCACCGTCCGCCGGCCCCGAGAAGCGTCCCAACCGCGCAGCACACTCGAAAAAGCCCGTGCGGGGCAAACGACTAGCACCCTGACTGATGACCAGTGCGCTGCGCAACGGGCGCTCCGAGCGGGCGTCCAGTGCAGCGAGGTGCTCCAGCGCGGCGGTAAGGGTTCGCATGGCGGGTGTGGGCAACTGGAGCCGCTCGACCAGCGCACGGTAGGTCACCAGATGTCTCTGCCGGCGAGCGGCATCCAGTTCGGCAAGCAGCGCCTGCCAGTGGTGCCGGCTGATGGATACTGACGTCAAGCGTCGCCCTCCCAGCCGGCAATTTCCAACGCACGTGCCAGTGCTCGACGAATCGCAGCATCGGGTTCGCGCTCTCCCGCCTCGATCAGCCCCAGGTAGGCTGGACTGATCCCCACAGCGCGCGCCAACGCCTCTTGTGAAAGCCCCTTGGCCTCACGCAGAGCGCTCAGCTCGACCAGGGATGGACGTGACTGAGCGCCACTGGGTGCGACATCAGTGGCAACGGCCGATTTGACACCGACCGCATTCAAAAGCGCCTGGTACTCGTCCCACGGCAGTACGGCGTATTCCGGCGAGCCGTCACGCATGATGACCTGTACATTCATCCGTATTTTCCCCAGGCGTCTTCGATCAGATGCGGAATCTTAACAGCCCTTGCCGCTCCTTGAAGCTACCAACCTGCCGCATGCGTTAGTGAATCGGGATAGAGACCGCAAATGCTCATCCGGCACCGACAAACGGCGGCTACACACGCCGCTGCTATCAGCTCGGCTGGCCGCCGGCCTTCGGTTCGTCCAACGCAGGCAAGCGTTGAAGCGATGCGTGCCGATCCGCAGTCTGGGCCTGCCTCCAGACCTTGAACGCCTCCAACTCACCAGACCACTTGCGCATTACCCAGCCCAGCACAGCCAGATCGTCGACGAACCCAAGACCAGGCAGCCAATCCGGGATGGCGTCGATTGGCGACAGGAAGTAGAGCAAGCCGGCCACCACAGCTATCAATGCATTAGGACTGATGGCCCGGTACTCGCCACGCCACCAAGCTACGCAAAGCGCCTGTAAAAGTGCCAGATCTTCTCGCAATCCTTTGAACAGCCCTCTTTTCGAAGAGGATTTGCGAGCCACCGCAAAGAGTAACGCGGGGATCTTTCCGCGTTTGATCAGACGCTGCGCGAGCGGAAAATATCGGATGAAATTCCAGGGAGCCTTCATCTGGGTTGCCTCCAGCCTGCGTCATCCCTGACCTCATGAATGTTATCCACCGAAGCTGTGGATAACCTTGTGAACAGTTTATGGATGGTTGCCGC
>Ga0154485_1167_pt1 | contig 15798 bp, 14 predicted proteins | sample RifGroC2_FD_115964 | JGI IMG/M metagenome (GOLD analysis project Ga0154485, IMG submission 115964) | Pseudomonadales bacterium GWC2_63_15
AGGCCGGGCTGATCGTCGGCAGCAAGGCGCTGATCCAGAAGATCAAGAAGAACCCGCTCAAGCGCGCCCTGCGCGTCGACAAGCTGACCCTTGCCGCGCTGGAAGCGGTGCTCAACCTCTATCGCGATCCCGACCGCCTGGCCGAACGCCTCACCAGCCTGCGCCTGCTCAGCCGCCCACAGGCCGAGATCCGCACCCAGGCCGAACGCATCGCCCCGGCACTGGCCGCCGTGCTCGGCGAAACCTGGCAAGTCGCAGTAACCGATGCCCTGGGCATGATCGGCAGCGGCGCGCAGCCGGTGGCACGCCTACCCAGCGCAGCGCTGTGCATCCGCCCGCAGCAGCCCAAGCGCCTGCGCGGCCGCAGCCTGCGCCAGCTGGAAGAAGCCCTGCGCTGCCTGCCGATTCCGGTACTCGGGCGCATCGACGACGACGCCCTCTGGCTCGACCTGCGCCAGCTCGACGACGAACCGGCCTTCCTCCAGCAACTGACGCACCTGCAAGAGGAGCTCGCCCGTTGATCGTCGGTACCGCCGGCCATATCGACCATGGCAAGACCGCGCTACTGCAAGCCCTCACCGGGCAACAGGGCGACCGCCGCCGCGAAGAGCGCGAACGCGGCATCACCATCGACCTCGGCTACGTCTACGCCGACCTCGGTGAAGGCAGCCTCACCGGCTTTATCGACGTGCCGGGCCACGAGCGTTTCGTACACAACATGCTGGCCGGCGCCAGCGGCATCGACTGCGTGCTGCTGGTGGTCGCCGCTGACGATGGCGTCATGCCGCAAACCCGCGAACACCTGGCCATCGTCGAGCTGCTCGGCATCCGTCGCGCGCTGGTAGCGCTGACCAAGATCGACCGCGTCGAGCAGGAGCGCATCGCCGAAGTTGAACAGCAGATCGAAGACCTGCTGGCCACCGGGCCACTGGCCAGCGCACCGATCTTTCCGGTTTCCAGCATCCGCGGCGATGGCATCGACGCCCTGCGCACCGCACTGATCGAAGAAGCCGCTCGCACCGCCGCCCGCAGCGACAGCGGCCACTTCAGGCAGGCCATCGACCGCGCCTTTAGCGTCACCGGCACCGGCGTTGTGGTCACCGGTATCGCCTTTGCCGGGCGCGTGCGAATCGGCGACGAACTGCTGCTCGGCCCCACCGGCAAACGCGTACGCGTCCGAGGCCTGCATGCGCAAAACCGTGAAGCGAACGAAGCCCATGCCGGCCAGCGCGTGGCGCTGAATCTTGCCGGCGAGCGCCTAGCCGTCGAGCAGATTCATCGCGGCGACTGGCTGCTGCACCCCTCGCTGCATGCGCCGACGCAACGCATCGATATCGACTTCCAGTTGCTGCCCGGCGAGGCCCACGAACTCAAGCACTGGACGCCGGTACACGTGCACCTCGGCGCCCAGGACGTCACCGCGCGCGTCGCCCTGCTCGAAGATGCGAGCCTGGCACCGGGCGAACGCGCCTTTGCTCAATTACTGCTGAATGCACCGAGCCACGCTGTGCATGGCGACCGCATCGTCCTGCGCGATCAGTCCGCCCAGCGCACCCTCGGAGGCGGCCGCGTGCTCGACCCGTACGCACCAACGCGCAATCGCCGCCGCGCCGCACGACTGGAGCAACTTCGCGCCCTCGATCAGCCGAGCCTCGAGCAGGCATTGCCGCCGCTGCTCGCCAGCGCCACCAACGGCATCGACCCGCACAGCCTGGAACGCCAGTTCAACCGCCCGCGCGAAGGCTGGCAGCTGCCGCACGGCGTATTGGAGATAAGCACACGACTGGGCCCACGATTGTTCGATAGGGCCCGCTGGAGCGAACTCGAAGTCGCCCTGCTCGGCGCACTCCAGCAATTTCACGAAGAACAACCCGACGAACTCGGCCCTGACCGCGACCGCCTGCGCCGCTATGCGCTGCCGCAACTGGAACGGCCGGTGTTCATCGCCCTGCTGGAGCAGGCACTGGCCGCCGGCAGCATCGAAACCAGCGGCCCCTGGCTGCACCGCCCCGATCACCGGGTGCGCCTGAGCGAAACGGAAGAAGGTTTGAAGGAACGCCTGTGGCCGCTGCTCGAAGCCGGCCAGTTCGACCCACCCTGGGTCCGCGACCTGGCCCGCGACCTCGGTGTCGACGAAACGCAGATGCGCAACCTGCTCCGCAAGCTCGCCCGCCTAGGCCTGTTGCAACAGGTGGTGAAAGATTTGTTCTACCCCGAGTTCACCATTCGCCAACTCGCGGGGCATGTACTGCAACTGGAAGCACAAAGCGGCGTGATCCGCGCCGCCGCCTTCCGCGACCGCATCCAGCTCGGCCGCAAACGCAGCATCCAGCTGCTCGAACACTTCGACCGCATCGGCCTCACCCGCCGCTTCGGCAACGAACGCAAAGTCCGCCAGGACAGTGCCTTGGCGATCCAGTCAGGCCTGGGGTAGGCTGGTCGCCGCTTCCTTTTCGCTTCTCGACCAATTAAGGAAGGCAATCGCACCCGGTGGTGCGGCCGGGCTTCAAACCCGGTTGGGGGCGGCAGCCGCTCCCGGGTGAGTTCGACTCTCACTGCCTTCCGCCATCTACCTCTCGCCACCACCCTGCGACAGCCCGCCTCACTTCGCAATATCAAAAAGCCATCGCGCTCTAGCGCGAAGCGCGTCACAATCGCGGCTTTTCTTTCCAGGGAAGGAGAGGTGTCGTGGGAAACCCGCCAGATGAGCGCCGTGCATTGCACGCGCTGCGTGACCATATCGATTGCCTGCTGGCTGAAGGTGCATCCCTCGTCGGGCGTGACCCGGTGCAGCTGAGCTTTCAGGGCCGGACGCTGACAGTGCAGCACGGCATGCTGGTCAACGAGAGCGGCCATCAGGATCTGATCGAGACGCTGGCCGAGCTGGAGTGGACGAACAAGCGCACGCGCAATATGGCGATCGATATCTGCATCCGCCAGCTGGACCACGCGATCAAGGCGAGCTGCGTGAAGGTGCTCGACCTGTCGACACCGGACGAGCCCTGAGCGCCTATCCCGCGTCAATTGCCAGAATTGCGCCCTGGCATAGCGTCGGGGCGGCGGGCTGAAAGCCTCCGCTCCTAACCCACCTCAAGCGCCCGCTATTTCCACTGCAACGCCTGCACATGGGCGTTGGCGGGGTCGAAGTTGTCGAGCCGCATGCGTTCGGCGATGGCGGCTTCGGCGGCTTCGCCCAGTGGGAATTGGTCGCGCACGGTGACCCAGTCCGTGGGTTGCAGGCGGACCATCCAGCCCTCCCCATAACAATCCTGATTGATCAGCGCCGGACGCTGTAGCAGTGCTTCGTTCACCTCCAGCAGTTCACCGCTCACCGGGCTGCGCGCCGACGAGGCGGCCTTGGCAAATTCCACTACACCGAAGCTGCGGTCGCGCTCGATACGTGCGCCGACGCGCTTGGGGGTGAAAGCGAAGATCTGGCCGTACAGCGCGCAGCCGTAAGCGGTCAGGCCGATGGTCAGGCTGCCGTCGGCCTCCTCGCGCAGCCACAGGCTGTGCTCTGGGGCGTAGCGCAGCGATTCGGGGAATTCCAGGCCGTGCACATTCATAGGGTCAGCACCCGTTCGTATTCGAGGATCATCTGCGCCAGTTCGCCGCCGCTGGAGATTTCATCCAGCTCGGCGATCAGCGTGGCGGGGTCGAGCTGAACCCCGGGCTGGCGGCATATCAGCAAGCGCGCGCCAGCCTGCTTGGCGTTGCGGATGAAGTGCAGCAGCGGCTCGCCACCTTCCACCGCACGCAGCGATTCGGCCACCTCGCGGCGCGCCAACTGCGTACCTTCACCGGTGAGATAGAGGGTTACCTCGGCATCCATGCAGGCCAGTAGCGTGGCGATATGAAAAGGCGCGGCGCAGCGCGCCGGGGTACTGGGGCCGCTGGCGACCAGAACCAGTACGCGTTGTGAACCGTTGTGTTCCATAAGCCCTCATGCGGTAGCCCGGCGAGTTAAGCCGTCAAATGCACGTTCGCCGCTGTTCGAACCATAGCGCGAAACTATCATCACCATAGCCTACCGGTTGCCGTTTGATGGTCTAGGATTTTCTTCGTGCACTGAAAAGGAGATCGAGCATGTTGGCAACCTTGCTACCGGCCCTTAAAGAACTCGCCCTGCCGTTGAAGCTGCAGCTATGGGATGGCAACGAGATCGAGATCGGCCCTACTCCCTGCGTCACGCTGGTGATTAAGGACCCCAGCCTTGTTACCCGGCTGAGGCAGCCGAGCCTGGACGTGCTCGGCGCGGCCTACGTCGAGGGGCAGATCGACCTGCTTGGGCCAGTGGGTGAGGTCATTCGGATCGGCGATGTGATCACAAGGGCGCTGGGCCAGGACGATTTTCCGCTGCCTTCGCGCGAGGCGCATGACAAGGCGACCGACGCCGAAGCCATTTCCTATCACTACGACCTGTCCAACGATTTCTATCGGCTCTGGCTGGACAGGGACATGGTCTATTCCTGCGCCTATTTCGAAACCGGCAGCGAGGATCTGGAACAGGCACAGCAGGCCAAGCTGCGCCACATATGCCGCAAATTGCGGCTCAAGCCCGGCGAGCGCCTGCTGGATGTCGGCTGCGGCTGGGGTGGTCTGGCTCGCTATGCCGCACGCGAGTTCGGCGCGAAGGTGTTCGGCATCACCTTGAGCCGCGAGCAGCTCGAACTGGCTCGCGAACGGGTGGCTGAGGAAGGCCTAGCAAAGCAGATCACTCTGGAGCTGATGGACTATCGCGATCTGCCGCAGGATGGCCGCTTCGACAAGGTCGTCAGTGTCGGAATGTTCGAGCATGTCGGCCACGCCAACCTGCCGCTGTACTGCCAGCGCCTGTTCAACGCTGTGCGCCCCGGCGGGCTGGTGATGAACCACGGCATCACCGCCCGACACATCGATGGCCGCCCGGTCGGACATGGCGCCGGCGAGTTCATCAACCGCTACGTATTCCCGCACGGCGAGCTGCCGCACCTAGTGAACATCAGCAGCTGCATCAGCGATGCCGGGCTGGAAATCGTCGACGTGGAAAGCCTGCGCCTGCACTACGCGCGTACGCTGGAATTCTGGAGTGAGCGGCTGGAAGCGCAGCTGGAGCAGGCAAAACAGATGGTTCCCGAACGCGCGTTGCGCATCTGGCGCCTCTATCTGGCCGGTTGCGCCTACGGCTTCCGCCACAACTGGATCAACCTGCACCAGATCCTCGCCAGCAAGCCGCTGGCGGATGGCTCCCACGAGCTGCCCTGGAGCCGGGCGGACCTTTACAGCTGACGGCTGCCGCGCCCGAGACGGGCGCGCAGCGGATGGTGATCAGCGCAGCAACAGCAGCGGCGTGGAAGTGGTGCGGATCATGTTGGTGGTGGTGCTGCCGACGAAGAACTGGCGAATGCGCGAGTGGCCGTATGCGCCCATCACCAGCAGGTCGATGCCGTGCTCGGCCTGATAGGCATGCAGGGTCGGCTCGACTTCACCGGCGCGGATGGCGATTTCCACGTTGAAACCGGCGGCGGTCAGCACGCCGCGGGCATTTTCCAGCTGGGCCTGATTGTCGGCGGTGTCGGCCGCGACCATTACCAGATGAATCGGCATGCCCTTGAACAGCGGACTACCGGCGAGCATTTCCACGCCCTTGCGGCTGGTGGCGCTACCGTCGAAGGCGAGCATCACGCTTTGCGGTGCGCTGAAATCGGCGGGGGCGACCAGGATCGGCCGCTGCATGGTGCGGATGACGTTTTCCAGCTGACTGCCGATGTGCTGGATGGCATCGCCGCTGTCCTCGCCCTGACGACCGATGACCAGCAGGCGTGTTTCGTCCTGCAGATCACGCAGGGACTCGACCAGATCACCGTGGCGCTGCCGGCACTCGGGCTGGGCGACGCCGGCGGAGATTGCCCGCTGACGTGCCGAATCGAGCATCATGCGGCCCTCCTCCAGCGCCAGCTTGGCGCGTTTCTCGTCCAGCGTGGCCAGCTCCTGCAGAAGGAATTCGCGGCTGCCGAGGCCGATGATGCCGCTCAGGTCGCCCGACACCGGATACTGCTGGCGGTCGAGCACATGCAGCAGCGTCAGGGGCGCATCCAGGCGCTTGCTGGCCCAGGCCGAACAGTCGCAAACCGCCGCGGCCTGCGGTGATCCGTCGATACAAGCCATTACGTGGGTCATTGTCGTTCTCCTGGTCAGTGGCTCATGAGCTTGTCGATGGCCTCGGGTTTGTCATGCACACCGAAGCGGTCAACGATGGTCGCGCTGGCTTCGTTCAGACCCAGCACCTCGACCTCGGTGCCTTCGCGGCGGAACTTGATGACCACCTTGTCCAGCGCCGCCACGGCGGTGATGTCCCAGAAATGTGCGCGGGACAGGTCGATGGTGACCTTGCCAAGCGCTTCCTTGAAATCGAACGCTCCGGTGAATTTGTCCGACGAGCTGAAGAATACCTGCCCGACCACCCTGTAGGTGCGCTGATTGCAGGCGGCATCCAGCTCCGAACCGATGTGCAGGTAGTGGCCGACCTTGTTGGCGAAGAACATCGCCGCCAGCAGCACGCCCGCCAGAACACCGTAGGCCAGGTTGTGGGTGAAGACCACCACCACCACGGTGACGACCATGACGATGTTGGTGGAAAGCGGGTAGCGCTTGAGGTTGCGCAGCGAATCCCAGCTGAAGGTGCCGATCGACACCATGATCATCACCGCCACCAGCGCGGCCATGGGGATCTGCCCGACCCAGTCACTCAAGAACACCACCATCAGCAACAGCACCACGCCGGCGATCAGCGTCGACAGGCGCGTGCGGCCGCCGGATTTCACGTTGATCACCGACTGGCCGATCATCGCGCAGCCGGCCATGCCGCCGAACAGGCCGGAGACGATGTTGGAAACGCCCTGCCCTTTGCATTCGCGGTTCTTGTCGCTGCCGGTGTCGGTGAGGTCGTCGACGATGGTCGCGGTCATCAGCGACTCGAGCAGGCCGACCACGGCCAGCGCGGCGGAGTACGGGAAGATGATCGCCAGGGTTTCGAAGGTCAGCGGCACTTCCGGCCAGAGAAAGACCGGCAGGGTGTCGGGCAGGTCACCCATGTCGGCGACGGTGCGGATATCCAGGCCGAAATACATGGCCACTGCCGTCATCGAAAGAATGCACACCAGCGGCGAGGGGAGGACCTTGCCGAGCTTTGGCACATAGGGGAACAGGTAGATGATGCCGAGGCCCGCGGCGGTCATGGCGTAGACGTGCCAGGTGACGTCCGTCAGCTCCGGCAGCTGCGCCATGAAAATGAGGATGGCCAGCGCGTTGACGAAGCCGGTGACCACCGAACGCGAGACGAAGCGCATCAGCGAACCCAGGCGCAGGTAGCCGGCGCCGATCTGCAACAGGCCGCAGAGCAGCGTCGCCGCCAGCAGGTACTGCAGGCCGTGCTCGCGCACCAGCGTCACCATCAGCAGTGCCATGGCGCCGGTCGCTGCGGAGATCATTCCCGGGCGGCCGCCGACGAAGGCGATCACCACGGCGATACAGAAGGAGGCATACAGGCCGACCCGCGGATCGACCCCGGCGATGATGGAGAAGGCGATGGCTTCGGGAATCAGCGCCAGCGCGACGACGAGGCCGGACAGCACATCGCCGCGGATGTTGGAGAACCAGTTTTGGTTGATCGATTGCAGCATCGGACTATCCAGAGCAAAAGCACCACCATGCAGACCACGGGCGGCCGGCAGCGATACAAGGCGAGTTTTTTGGTGTGATTGATTCGGCTGTCAGTCGACGAAACGCACGGACAGCAGCGCACGACCACCCCATGACAGGCAGTCGCAAAGTGACGCGAGGGGGGCGCAGCGCTATGGCGGACTAGGCAGCCAGGTCATGGGCATTACAAGCTCTTCTCTGAGCGACTCGCCGGGCGGATCGCATTCGGGGGGCGACATTCTAGTCGCATCGCCCCCCCGTTTACGACCGCCAATCTAGGTCCAGAGCGCATCCAGATTGCTGAAGCCCCAGGCGGCGGGGTCTTCGCGGCCGACGATGCGGTCGCTGCATTGCGGGCTGGAGAGGTCCAACTCCACCGGCACGATCGTCGCGCGGGCGCGGGTGGAATAGAACAGTTTCAGGCGCGGCGCCGTCAGCTGCTGCGCGTTGTGTTCGATGACCACGCCGAGCCGCCCGGACTGCAGCCGTACCAACGAGCCCAGCGGGTAGATGCCCACCGTGCGCACGAAGGCATGCAGGATCTGGGTATCGAAGTGCCCCTGCCACTGCGCCATGCGCGCCAGCGAGCCCGAGGCATCCCAGGCGGTTTTGTACGGGCGGTCCGAGGTGATGGCGTCATACACGTCGCAGATCGCGCCCATGCGCGCCAGCCGGCTGATCTGCTCGCCGGCCAGCCGGTGCGGATAGCCGGTGCCGTCCATCTTCTCGTGATGATGCAGACAGACGTCCAGCACTGCGTCGGAGATGGCCGTTCCCGCGCCGAGCAGGATCGCGTGACCACGCTCGGGGTGGCTGCGCATGACGGCGTATTCGTCGTCGCTGAGCTTGCCCGGCTTGTTCAGCACATCCAGCGGCATGGCCATCTTGCCGATGTCGTGCAGCAGCCCGGCAAAGCCGGCTTCCTGGACTTCCTGTTCGCTCAGGCCCAGCTGCCGGCCCAGCGCGACCATCAGCGCGCAGACCGCCACCGAATGCATGTAGGTGTACTCGTCCTTGGTCTTCAGCCGCGCCAGGCTGAGCAATGCCGAACCGTTGCGCGCCAGGGATGCGGAAATCTGCTCGACCAGTGGCAGGCACTGCTGCGGGTCGACGGCCTTGCCCAGGCGCGCCTCGTTGAACAGCGAGGTCACCTGCTGCTTGGAACGCTTGAGCAACTGCGCGGCGCGCTGCATTTCTTCCTGAACGTTGCATTGCTGGACCGACGCGGCGGTCGGCCGAGGCGCAACTGGCACGGCGTCGGAGACCAGCTGTGGAGACTCGGCGGCCGGGGGCGTTGCCGTTTCGACATCGACGCCCTTGCCCGTATCGATCCACAGCGCCTTGACGCCGCTGCTGCGCAGCGCCTGCAGGTCGGCGGGGTCTGTGAGCAAGAATTTGCTGCGCCAGAAGGAATGATCGAACCAGCTGCCGTCCAGCCCATGGACGTACATGCCGAAGCGGAGTTGGCTGACAAGGATTTTTCTGAGCAAGGCGGACCTCGACTGGAGCGGCTGGCCGTTCCGTACTAGCGATCCCTGCTGAGCTGATGGTAACTCCCCGCAGTATAGTGATGATGGCACTATGCCTCCATTGGGATAGATCAAGACTTTGGTGCTATCCCGAGGCTCGCCAATGCGCCACCACTGCCGACTATCGCTTACCATCGTCGCGTCCTGTCGCGAGCGCCGTCATGTCAGCACTGTCCAACCGCCTGCGGGTAACCCTGATCGTTGCGCTGATCCTCATCGGCCTGCTGCTGAGCATGTACTGGGCCGGGCGCCTGGCCGAGCAGCGCGCCTGGGCCGAGCGAGCCCAGGAAGCGCAGGGGCAGCTGGAACTCTATGCCCAGGCGATCCACACCCAGGTCGAACGCTTCCGCTCGGTGCCGGCCCTACTGGCGCTGGACAGCGACATCCAGGCGCTGCTCGCCGAACCGGGCAACCGCGCGCTGCGCCGCCAGCTCAACCAGCGCCTGGAACAGCAGAACCACGCAGCCGGCTCCTCGGTGCTGTACCTGCTCGACCGCGACGGCGAGACCATCGCCGCCAGCAACTGGCGCGACTGGAGCAGCTTCGTCGGCAACAACTACGCCTTCCGCCCGTATTTCCGCGATGCGGTGAGCAACGACAGCGGGCGCTATTTCGCCGTCGGCGTCACCACCGGCATTCCCGGCTACTTTCTCTCCAGCTCGGTGAAGAATGCCGCCGGCGAGGTGCTCGGCGTGCTGGTGGTCAAGCTCGAGCTGGAAGAGATGCAGCGCGACTGGGTCGGCCAGCCGGGCATCCTGCTGATCGCCGACTCGCTCGATATCGTCATCCTCACCAACCGCCCGGCCTGGCGCTTCCGCTATCTGCGCCCGCTCAGCGACGAGGTGCGCAGCCGCCTGATCGATGCCCGGCGCTATGCCGAACAGACGCTGCAGCCGCTGCCGAGCAGCCGCGTGCAGCAACTCGCCGAGGGCAGCGAGCGACGCCTGGTGGATGGCCCGGACGGCCGCCGCGAATACCTCTGGCAACGCCTGGCGCTGCCGGAAGACGACTGGACCCTGCACCTGCTGCACGACCCACAGATGGTGGTCGCCAGCGTGCGCAGCTATCGCCTGGCCGCGGCTGGCGTGTGGATGACCCTGGCCTTTCTGCTGCTATACCTGGCGCAACGCGGCAAGACCCGCCGCGTCGAACAGCGCAGCCGCAGCGAGCTGGAGCGCCTGGTGCACGAGCGCACCCGTGAGCTACACACCGCCCAGGACGAACTGGTGCATGCGGCGCGCATGGCCGCCCTCGGGCAGATGTCCGCCGCCCTCGCCCACGAGATCAACCAGCCGCTGACCGCATTGCGCATGCAGCTCGCCAGCCTGCGCCTGCTGCTCGACAGCGGCCGCGACGGCGAGGTGCGCGAAGGCCTCGGGCATGTCGAAGGCCTGCTCGAACGCATGGCGGCGCTGACCGGCCACCTGAAGACCTTCGCTCGCAAGAGCCCGGCCGGGCTGCGCCAGCGTCTGAGCCTGGCCGAGGTGCTGGAGCAGGCCCTGCAGCTGCTCTCGCCGCGCATTCGCAGCGAGCAGGTCGAGGTATTCCGCCAGGTACCGGCCGAGGCCGCGGTCAGCGGCGACGCCATCCGCCTCGAGCAGGTGCTGATCAATCTGCTGCACAACGCGCTGGATGCCATGGCCGAGCGCCCGCAGCGACGCCTGCGCATCCTCTGTCAGCTCAACGGTGACCGCTGGCAGCTCAGCGTGGGCGACAACGGCGGCGGTATTGCCAGCGAACATCTGGATCAGGTGTTCGAGCCCTTCTTCACCACCAAACCGGTCGGCCAGGGCCTCGGCCTTGGGCTCGCGGTGTCCTACGGCATCGTCCGTGAGATGGGCGGCACGCTGGAAGTCAGCAACGACGAGCACGGCGCGGTGTTCACTCTGACGCTGCCGGCTGCCGAAGCGCACGCCGCCGAGTAAACTGCCGCGACGCGACCGCGAGGAGCAGGCAATGAGCGGGCAGGTAATCTTCATCGACGACGAGGCGGCGATCCGCCAGGCCGTGCAGCAGTGGCTGGAGCTGTCCGGCTTCCAGGTGCGCACCTTCTCCCGCGCGCGCGAGGCGCTGACGGCGCTGGATCGCGACTTTCCCGGGGTGCTAATCAGCGACGTGCGCATGCCCGATCTCGACGGCCTCGGCCTGCTCGAACAGCTGGTGGCGCTGGACGCCGACCTGCCCGTGATCATGGTCACCGGGCACGGCGACGTGCCCATGGCGGTGCAGGCGCTGCGTCAGGGCGCCTACGACTTCATCGAAAAACCCTTCACCCCGGAACGCCTGCTCGACAGCGTGCGCCGTGCCATGGACAAGCGTCGGCTGGTCTGCGAGAACCGCCAGCTGCGCGAGCAGTTCGCCCGCAAGGGGCGTATCGAATCGCAGCTGCTCGGCGTATCACGTGCGATGGTGAACCTGCGCCGGCAGGTGCTGGAGCTGGCCGGTACCGACGTCAACGTGCTGATCCGTGGCGAGACCGGCAGCGGCAAGGAACAGGTCGCGCGCTGCCTGCATGACTTCAGCCCGCGCGCCGGCGGGCCGTTCGTGGCGCTGAACTGCGCGGCGATCCCGGAAACCATCTTCGAGAGCGAGCTGTTCGGTCATGAGAGTGGCGCCTTCACCGGCGCCCAGGGCAAGCGCATCGGCCGCATCGAACACGCCGCCGGCGGCACGTTGTTCCTCGACGAGATTGAAAGCATGCCGCTGGCCCAGCAGGTCAAGCTGCTGCGCGTGCTGCAGGAAAAGACCCTGGAACGCCTGGGTTCGAACCGCAGCATCGAGGTCGACCTGCGGGTGATCAGCGCGGCCAAGCCGGACCTGCTGGAAGAGGTGCGCGGCGGCCGCTTCCGCGAGGACCTGCTGTACCGGCTGAACGTCGCCGAGCTGCACATTCCGCCATTGCGCGAGCGTCGCGAGGACATTCCGCTGCTGTTCGAACACTTCGCCAGCCAGGCCGCCCAGCGCCACGGCCGCGCCGCCCCGCCGGTGACACCCGGCGAGCTGACGCAACTGCTCGCCCATGACTGGCCGGGCAACGTGCGCGAGCTGATCAACGCCGCCGAACGCCACGCCCTCGGCCTCAGCGCGCCGGCCCCGGCGAGCAGCGGCGGCCAGTCGCTGGCCGAGCAGATGGAAGCCTTCGAGGCGCAATGCCTGCACAACGCCCTGCAGCAGTGCAAAGGCAACATCACCGAGGTCATGACCCAGCTGCAGCTGCCACGGCGTACCCTCAACGAGAAGATGCAGCGCCACGGCCTGAGCCGCAGCGACTATTTGCCGGCGGGCAGCACGGATAGCTGAGCAGTTGGCCGAGCTGCAGAACTTCCGGCAGAGGTCCCCGCGCAACGTGCAACGAGCGCCTCGAACGCCGCACCGCAGCTGACCCGCAGGCTTTGTCGCCAGGCCATTCAAGGCTTAGCGGCATTGAACATCAGCATCCAGCTCGCACCCCGAACAAACCCTAGGGCAACCTTGGCCGCGAAGCTTTGTGCCGCCGCCCGGCGGGCTAGAGCATGGGATCAGCGCACCGGTCGCCTTTCGCGGTCGAGACCGCTCCCACAAAAGGTTTCTGGGTACGGTCAGTCGCCCAACTCATCCAGCTGCCGCTGCAGGAAACGCCGTTCGGGCTCCAGCTGCACCAGGCGCAGCGCGCTGCGATAGGCCTCGCGAGCCTCGTCGATACGCGCCAGCCGGCGCAACAGATCGGCGCGGGTGGCGTGGCTGAGGTGATAGTCCTGCAGATCGCCGCGCCCGAGGAGTTCATCCACCAACAGCAGGCCGGCCTCGGGCCCGTCGCGCATGGCCACGGCCACCGCGCGGTTCAGTTCCACCACCGGCGACGGGCTCAACTGCAGCAGCACATCGTAGAGCCGGACGATCTGCGGCCAATCGGTCTGCGCGGCGCTCGGCGCCTCGGCATGCACCGCGACGATGGCGGCCTGCAACGAATAGGGGCCGAACGCGCGACTGGTCAACGCCAGCTGCACCAGCTGCGATCCTTCGGCGATCTGCTGGCGGCTCCACAGGCTGCGGTCCTGCTCATCCAGCCGCACCAGCTCACCGGTAGCATCGGTACGCGCAGCCCGGCGGGCATCGTGCAGCAGCATCAGCGCCAGCAGCCCCATCACCTCGGCGTTGGGCAGCAGCTCGAGGAGCAGTCGGCCCAGGCGAATCGCCTCGGCACAGAGGTCGGCGCGGGTCAGCTCGGCGCCGGCCGATGCGGTGTAGCCCTCGTTGAACACCAGATAGACCACCCGCAGCACGCTCTCCAGCCGCGCCGGCAGCTCGTCGCGCTCGGGCACCCGATACGGCAACCGGGCGTCACGGATCTTCGCCTTGGCGCGCACGATGCGCTGGGCAATGGTGGCCGGCGGCGCAAGAAACGCGCGGGCGATCTCCTCGGTGGTCAGGTCGCAGACTTCACGCAGGGTCAGCGCCACGCGGCCATCGGCCGGCAGGGCCGGGTGGCAGCAGGTGAAGATCAGCCGCAGACGGTCGTCTTCCATCTCATCGACCTCCACCGCCTGCGCCGCGTCTTCCAGCTGTTCGGCCAGCAGCCGCAACGAGGCATCGAAACGCGCACGCCGGCGCAGGGCATCGATGGCCTTGAAGCGGCCGGCGGAAACCAGCCAGGCACGCGGATTGTCCGGAATCCCATCGCGCGGCCACTGCTGCAGGGCCGCGGCAAAGGCGTCATGCAAGGCCTCTTCGGCGCGATCGAAGTCGCCCAGCAGACGGATCAGCGTGGCCAACACGCGCCGCGACTCGCTGCGATAGACCGCCTCGACCCGCGCCGCCGTGAAATGTCCGGTCAGCGGCATGCTCAGCGCTGCGGCAGCTGGCGCAACGGCCGGACCTCAACGCAGCCAAGGCTGGCCGGCGGGATCTTCGCCGCGATGGCCTCGGCCTCCTGCTGGTCCGCCGCCTCGATCAGGTAGAAGCCCGCCAGCTGCTCGCGGGTTTCGGCGAAGGGGCCGTCGACCACCGAGGTGACGCCATCACGCACGCGCACCGTGCGCGCAGTGCGCACCGACTGCAGCGGTTCGCCGGCGAGCATGTGGCCGCTGGCGCGCAGCTCCTCGCCGCAACTCAGGCAACGCGCGACCAGCGCATGCCACTGTTCGTCGGTCATCGCATCCACACGCTGTTCGTCGTAATAGATCAGGCACAGGTAGTTCATGGCGGGGCTCCGTCTGCCGGCAACGCAGCAAAGCTAGCAGCCATTGAACGACCTCGCCCGATCGCGCGACGAAGACCGCGGGCCAGCCTCAACCGGTCTGTTGCTGCGACGGTGCCTGATCCATGCATACCTGGCCGGTCTGCATGTCGAAGGGCATCGAAAAGTGCTCGTGGATCACCTTCCACTCACCGTTGCGCCGCGCCCAGACCCGCGTGCCGCGCATCCAGGCCGTTTGCATCTCGCCTTCGGCATTGGGTCCGCCACAATGGGTAAGCATGCGGCTGCAGGCCAGCTCGCCGCCGACATCCACATGCAGTTCATGGGTCTCGAAGAAACCTTCGCCCTGGCAGAACTCGAAGCAGCGCTGCCAGTGCGCCCGGTATTCCTCAACGCCCTTGAATTGCAGTGCGCCGACCGCATCGAAGGCGACTACGTCGTCGGCGTACTGCGCCATGATCCGGTCGAGATCCTTGGCCTTGGTGGCTTGTTCGAACGTTTCGTGCAGCTGGCGAATGGCGCTCTCTACCTGGCTGTTCTGGCTATTCATGTCCTTCTCCTCTGATCGGGTGAACGGGGTTCACCAACTAGTCGTACGGCGACTTCCAGAATCGACAGACCCAATCAGTTTTTTCTACGCAGGCGCGGCCCGCATGCCAGACGCCCTGCGCCGGCGGCGCGTGAGCATGCCGCGGCTCCATCGAGCGGAATACGGTTGCGAATTGTTAGCATTGAAATATGATAGTGGCTCTCAGATGGCACAGGCTCTCAACTGCCCATCGCGCCGTCATCCGCCACCCTCACAGCTCAACGTCCGGTCAGGTCCGCCATGCCCACTCTTCGCTTCCCGCGTAAAACCGCACTGCTGCCCGTTTGCCTTGCCGCCAGCTTCGCTGGCTCGCCGCTCATGGCTCAGGAGCAACTCGAAGATCAATCTCAAGGCACTGTCGCCGAGCCGGTCGAACTGCAATCGGTGGAAATCACCGCCAGCGCCGACGCCTCGGCCGATGGCCTGACCCAGCCCTATGCCGGCGAACAGGTTGCCCGTGGTGGGCGAGTAGGGATTCTGGGCAATCGCGACTACATGGAAACCCCGTTCACCTCGACCTCCTACACCTCGCAGCTGATCCAGGATCAGCAGGCGCGCAGCGTGTCCGACGTGCTGCAGAACGACCCCTCGGTGCGCGTCGCCCGCGGCTTCGGCAACTTCCAGGAGGTGTACGTGGTACGCGGCTTCCCGGTGTATTCCGACGACATTTCCTACAACGGCCTCTATGGCCTGCTGCCGCGCCAGTACGTGGCTGCCGAGTTCATCGAGCGCGTGGAAGTGTTCCGCGGTGCCAACACCTTCCTCAACGGCGCAGCACCGGGTGGCAGCGGCATTGGCGGCGCGATCAACATCCTGCCCAAGCG
>Ga0154485_1213_pt1 | contig 15409 bp, 10 predicted proteins | sample RifGroC2_FD_115964 | JGI IMG/M metagenome (GOLD analysis project Ga0154485, IMG submission 115964) | Pseudomonadales bacterium GWC2_63_15
CCAGCTTTTCCAGCATGTCGGCGGTGTGGCTCAGGGTGGACCAGTCGGACTTGGAGCCCATGATCACGCCTACCAGTGCGCTCATCGTCGTGCCTCTCATTGGGCGCCCGCGGGCGCGTCAAGAACAACAAACCACGCAAAAGAGCGTGGCCTGGACAGTCGCGGACCGACCTTGGCCGCCCGCGCGAAAGCCGCGCAGTATAGCGCAAGGCGTGACCAGCCAGTACCCCGCGCTACTGCAGCGCAGCAGGCGCCAGGCGTGGCAGTTCGATCCAGAAACGGCTGCCGACGCCAGGTTCGCTGTGCAGTCCCAGCTGGCCGTTCATCAGGCGGGCGAACTCCAGGCACAGCGACAGCCCTATGCCGGTGCCCTGGATCATGCTGTTCTCGCGCCCGAGCCGCTGGAAGGGTTCGAACACCTGCGCCTGCTGCGCGGGCTCGATGCCCAATCCCGTATCCTCGACCAACAGCCGCACATGCCCCGGGCTGGTTTCGGTACGCAGGCTGATGTGGCCATCGGGGACGTTGTACTTCATCGCGTTGGACAGCAGGTTGAGCAGCACCTGGCGCAACCGACGCGGCTCGGCAAGCACCTGCAGTGGCTCATCCGGCAACTGCAATTGCAGATGCAGGCCGCGTTGCTGAACCTCGAGCGAGACCAGTTCGGCGCACTCGCGCATCAGCTTGCAGACGTCCACCGCCTGCAGTTCGAGCTGCGCCGGTTCGTTCTGCAGGCTGGACCACTCGAGAATCTCGCCCAGCAGCTGGTTGAGATGGCGACTGGCAAGCAGGATCTCGTCGAGGTATTCCGCCGCCTCGGATTGGCTCTCGTCGTCGCAGTCCATGCGCATCAGCTGGGCGAAACCGAGAATCGCATTGAGCGGCGTGCGCAGTTCATGGCTGATACCCGAGAGCAGCCGGCCCTTCGCTTCGCTGGCAGCCTGGGCCTGCAGGGTCGCCGCGCGTAGTTCTTCCTCGACCCGCTTCAGCGCGTCGATATCCACATGAGTACCGGCGAGTATCTTCGCCACGCCGGTATCCGGATCATGTTCAAGCACACGCCCGCGGCTGAGCAGCCAGTGGTAGTGGCCCTGGGTATCGGCGAAGCGGTATTCGGCCTCGTAGCGCTGCTGCAGCCCACGGCTGACGCGTTCGATCTGCGCCAGCGCCTGCGGCAAGTCGTCGGGGTGGATACGGCGACGGAACTCGCTATCGCTGAGCTGCCCCGACGGCAGGCCGAAGCGCGTCCCCATACCGCCGCGTATACGCAGCCGGTGGTTGGGCATGTCATATTCCCAGAGGCTCTCGGTTGCGCTTTCCAGCACCAGTTCCAGTCGTCGTTGCGCCTCCCAGCGCTCGGATTCGCTATAGGCCAGGCGACTGCCGATGTCCTGGGTGTGACGGCACATTTCGTCCAGCTCGCGGATCTGCGACTGGGCCGGCTGCGGCTGCCAGCGGCCGACGCCAATCTCGCCGAGCATTCGCGAGATGCCGGCGATGGGCGTCAGCAGCGCGCCGCTAAGCTGGCGTGCGCGCAGCCACATGAGGGCGAAGAAACCGATATAGAACAGCACCAACCCGGCAATCAGCAAATAGCCGATCTGCTGATAACGGCTCGCCAGGGCATTGGTCTGGCGAAATACCGCGGCCTCATCGACCACCGCCAGCAGGTGCCAGCCGGTCTGCGCCACAGTGGTCCATGCCACCAGCTGCGGCCGGCCGCCAAGCATCACTTGCTGTACGCCGCTGCTGGCCCCGGAGATCGCCGCGGCGAGTTCAGCGGTTTCCGGGCGGCGATCGAGCTGGAAATCCTCCGGTTTGAACACCTCGCGGCGGATGGCATCCAGATAGGAATGCTCGGTCAGCTCGGCCAGGCCGAAATCCGCTTCGCCAGGTTCGGGCAGCGCCATGATCGACAGATCATCGCTGACCAGCATGGCGTAGCCACCCCAGGGCACCTGCACCTGGCCGATCTGCTCGAGGATGCCGCTGACGGTGATGTCGATGCCAACCACGCCTTCGAGAAAATCGCCGTGGTACACCGGCGCGGTCGCCGACATCATCCAGCCGTGCCCGGCCGGGTCGAGGTAGACATCGGTCCACACTACGCCGCGCGACGGGTTGTGCTTGGCGTCCGCCAGGTAATAGAAGTTGTACTTGGGGATATCCATGTCCGCCGGGTACTGATCGAGCGTGAAGAACCACGGATAGATATGGTTGAAGCTATCCCAACTGTTGAAGTAGAGGCTGGCGACCAGCGGGTTGCGCGCTTCGATCTCCTTCATCAGCGGCTCCAGCTGCCGCAGCCTGGCGATCTTCTGCAGATCATGCCGCTCGGGAGCAGTGGCGTTGGAATAGAACACGGCGGCACCGCCATCATCGCTGGGACTGTAGCGCACGCCCTCGTCGCTCAGGGCCAGTTCGGGCACCTGTCCCGGCGCGACGCCCTGCAGCGCCTGCGCGGTGAGGTTGCGATACAACTGGGTCAGGGAGCTGACCTGGCTGAGCTGCTCGCTGATCAGACGCGACTCAAGACTTACCGCCGCCTGCAGGTCGTTGAGCGCGGTTTCGCGCAGATGCTCGACCTGGGCGTCGCGAATGGCGTTGTTGGTCAGCAGATAGATCGCGATCAACGCGGTCTCCACCAGCACCAGTGGGATGAGCGCGCTGCGCACGAAGGCCCGCCATATCCATTGACGCAGGCCGATTGGCTTTGAGGTGGGCACGATGGGCTCCAGCGGCCGCGCAAGGCGAATAATCAGCAGTAGGCGCGGCGAGGCCGTGATCATACCATCGCGCTCGCGGCGTCGAGCTAGTGGCCTGTGCGGTGAGTGGGTTGAGGCAAGTTCGGATGAGCATGGGTCCGAAACAAGGCGCTGCGACGAGTCATAGCTGGGCTATGGCAAGGAGCAGCAACGCAGTATCGGGGGCCATGGGCACCGAAATTGACCAACTGAACTTACCAAACAGGCCACTGGAGCCTGGCGGTCGAGTTCGCCGTCGTTTCAGCAGGCGCTGGCGACGCTGGTGGTGCCGGAGACCGAACGGCGGCATTGCTTGGCCATCGCCGCCAGGCGTACCGCGACATTGGCGGTGCCGTAGCCGGCGTAGCCATTGCAGCGCTGCAGGATCTCGAAGAAGAAGCGGCCTTCGAACGGCTCGGTGTAGACGTGGAACAGCTCGCCACCCTCGGCATCGCGGTCGTAGAGCACGTTGTAGCGCGCCAGTTCGGCGAGCAGCGCGTCGTCGAAATCGAACCGCGCCGCCAGATCGTCGTAGTAGTTGCGCGGGATTTCCAGCAACGGCACCCCGGCCGCCTGCGCCCGGGCGACCTCGGCGAAGATGTCGTCGCAGGCGAACGCCACGTGGTGCACCCCGGCGCCACGATAGCTGGACAGCGCCTGGGCGATCACGGTGTCGCGATCCTGCGAGGTGTTCAGCGGTAGCCGGACGCGACCGCAGGGGCTGCGCATGGCGCGGCACTTCATCAACCCGTAGGGATCGGGTAGCAACAGCTCGTTGTCGGCCTCGAAATCGAAAAGGCTGCGATAGAACAGTACCCAGCTGGCCAGGCTTTCAGCCGGCAGCGCGGTAGCCATGTGGTCGATACGCTGCAAGCCGGCGCCCTTCGGGCCGACCGCATGCAGACGGAAGTCGATGTCGTAGTTGCTCTGCCCTGGCGCACCGGATTCGAGTAGATAGATCAGGCTGCCGTCCGGCGCGCGCACGGCCGGAATCTGCCGCTCGTTCGGCCCGATCAGGCCACGATAGGGCTGACCGCCAAAGGCGCAGGCACGCGCCAGCGCCGGCCCCTCTTCGCCGATCTTCAGCGCCATGGCGCACACCGAAGGGCCATGCGCCTCGAAGTAGTTGTGGGCGAACGAATAAGGCTCGGCATTGAGCACGATATTGATCTCGCCCTGACGAAACAGCTGCACATCCTTTGACCGGTGCTGACCGACATGGGCGAAGCCAAGGCGCTGCAACCAGCTGCCGAGGCGCACGGCGTGCGGCTCGTCCACCGCGAATTCGAGGAAATCGATACCTTCGTAGCGCGGTGCCGGCGGTGGCGTGAACAGTGTCTGCGCCAGCGCCGGGCTGGTCGAGGCACTCAGGCGCTGCCCGGTCTTCTCCTCCAGGTGCTGCAACGCACGCAGGCCGTCGGCGGCGATGCCACGCGGCGGCGCCGCGCGGAAGCCATCGTTGAACACCTCCAACGACAACGGCCCGCTGTAGCCGGCCTGCAGCACCGGCGCGAGAAAGCCCGCCAGGTCGAATTCGCCCTGCCCGGGAAAACAACGAAAATGCCGGCTCCACTGCAGTACATCCATCGCCAGCAGCGGCGCATCGGCGAGCTGCACGAAGAAGATTCGCTCGCCGGGAATATCGACGATGCCGCTCGGGTCGTCGCCCAGCGCCAGCGTATGGAAACTGTCGAGAATCACCCCCAGTGCAGGATTGTCGACCTGTTGCACCAGTGACCAGACCTGTCGCCAGGTCTTCACGTGGCGGCCCCAGGCCAGCGCCTCGTAACCCACACGCAGCCCGCGCGCGCCGGCGCGCTCGGCGATCTGGCCGAGGTCACCCACCAGCGTCTCGTTGTCACCCAGCGCATCGGCCTGGACGTTGCTGCAGAGCAGCATCAGGTCGACGCCCAGCTCGTGCATCAGATCGAACTTGCGCTCGGCGCGATCGAGATTGCGCTGCACCCGCGCACGCGGGCAGCCCTCGAAATCACGGAACGGCTGGAACAGCGTGACGGCAATCCCAAGGTCCTCGCAGAGGCGGCGGATGTCCTGCGGGCTGCCGGAGTGATAGAGCAGGTCGTTCTCGAACAGCTCGACGCCATCGAATCCAGCCGCCGCAGCGGCCTCCAGCTTCTCCGGCAGGGTGCCGCTCAGTGACACGGTGGCGATCGAGCGTTTCATGCGGCTACTCCTGTTACCGGGTGACTCGGGATGCTGCGCGGCAGCACGGGGATCGACGCGGGCATGATCAGGGCACCAGGCCATCGCGCTCGCCCGGCTCGGTCAGCGGCAAAATCAAGCCGCTCTGACCAGGCATTGCCGCAGCCGAATCCTCCAGCAGCGCGCGAAGCGGTGTGGCGATGGAGGCGGTGTAGTCCTTGACGCAACGGTGATGGCCGCCGAGCACGTCGTAGCTCTCGAAGCTCGCGCCCATGCCGCGCCAGGCCCGGCTGGTGTAGTCGGCGGAGAAGTACACCACCGGCGCATCGATGCGCCGGGGCAGGTAACGCGCCATCACCAGCGAATACTGCAGGAAACGCACGCGCACCTCACGATCCCGCGCGCTCGGTGGCGGCGGCACGTGGCCAGCCATCCGCTGCCGCAGCATGCGCACGCTGCGCTGGGACAGCTTCCAGCCCAGATTGGCGAAGCGCTTGGGATAGGGCCACTTGCTGGTTTCACCGAAACGACTGAGAGCCTCATAGGTACGGGCGAGATGCATGTCCGGCAGCACGCGGTCAAGGGTGCGCAGAATGGCCCGCGACCACGGACGAACGTTGGCGGTAGGCGGATCGATGAGGGCGACGATCTCCACCTCATGGCCCGCCTCGATGAGCAAACGAGCGGCCTCGAAGGCCACCAGCGCGCCGTTGCAGTAGCCGCCGATGCGGTACGGCCCCTGTGCCTGGCGCTCGAGGATCAATGGAAGACGCTCACGCGCCATCTGCTGCACCGACTCTGGTATCGGCTCGTTGTCCATGCCATGCGGAGCGATGGCCGTCAGCGGCTGCTGCGGGCCGAGCAGCCGGGCCAGGCGACGGATGTAATAGCCGCCATGGGCGAAATCGCCGTGGAACCAGAACAACGGCGTGCGCCCTGGCTGGGCGTTGAAATCGATGACCGGAATGACGTGGTTGGCAAGATTCTCCAGACGTGCTGCCAGCTCGCGGGCGGTCTCGGCCTCGACCAGCAACGATTCGGGGATCACTCGCCCGAGCATCTGCTCCAGCTCGGCAAGCATTTCGGTGGCCAGCAGCGAGTCACCACCGCAATCGAGAAAGTTGTCGTTCGGGCCGACCGCCGCGGTTTTCAGCAGTCGCCGCCAGAGCGCCAGCACCTGCTGCTCCAGTTCGGACGCCGCCTCGGCCACCGCCGCGGCCCGGGCCCGCGCGCTGCGCTGCTCGAGGTAGGCATCCGTCAGCCGATGCCGCAACACCTTGCCGGTCAAGCCGCGCGGCAAGGCTTCGATGATCTGCACGCGCCGCGGCACCTTGAAGTACACCAGCTCGCCCCGCAGGTAGCGCTGCAGCTCCTCGGCCGCCACCTGCATGCCAGGGCGTAGCACCACAGCGGCGGCGACGTCCTGGCCGAGGCGCTGATGCGGCACGGCGAACGCCGCTGCATCGGCCACCGCCGGATGGCGCAACAGCACCGCATCGACTTCCGACAGGCTGACCTTCTCGCCGCCGCGGTTGATCACTTCCCGCAGGCGTCCATGCAGGCGCAGGAAGCCGTCCTCGTCGAGACTGCCGATGTCGCCGGTGTGGAACCAGCCGTCGCGCAGCACCTCGCGGTTAAGCGTGTCATCGCCGAGATAGCCAGGCATAACCGTCGCGCCACGCACGCGGATCTCGCCGCGCTCGCCCGCCGCTAGCGGAATGCCGTTCTCGTCGACGATGCTCAGGGTTTCCGGCCAGGGCCGACCGACCGTGTCCGCCTTACGCTCGGTCGGGGTGTTGACGGCGATCTGCGCGGCCTCGCTGGAGCCGTAGTGCTCCAGCAGCGGGAAGCCCATGGTCTGCTCGAAGGCATCGATGATGTCCTGTCCCAGCGGCGCGCCGCCGGATGAGGCGAAGCGCGGCCGCTGCGTGCCCAACCCTTCGGGGTGCGCGCTGGCCGCTTCGAGAATTGCGCGGTGCAACGCTGGGCCGGCGGAATACCAGCTCGGCCGCAGGCTTTCGAACCACTCGTGCAGGTCCACCACGGCCGGGCTGAGCGGAAAGGCAACGCTGCCGCCGGTGAGCAACGGCGTGAGGATGGTGACCTTCAGCCCGTGGGAATAATAGGGCGCCGATACGCACAGGCAGCGGTCGCCGGCATCCAGGCCGAACCAGCGCTGCCACTTGCGGGCGGCGGTCAGCATGTTGCGATGGGTGAAGGGAATCAGCTTGGGCAACGCCGTGGTGCCGGAGCTGCGCAGGATGAACGCCGGAGCGTCTGCCTCGGGCAGATCATCGGTGGCCGGCTGTGCAGCCAGCGGCATGTCGAGCTGTAACGCCGGGCTGCCGTCCGCGGCCGCTTCGGCTCTGATCAGCGTCAGCCCGTGGCGCTCGGCGGCCGCCCGGCCCTGCTGATCGCCGTCACTGCTGATCAGCAGGGCATCGAGCGGCAGCTGTTGGAGAAACTGATCCAGTTCGGCCGGGCCGAGGCGCGGATCGAGCGGTACGGCAACCGCGGAACAGGCGACGGCAATGATCGCGACCGCCGCCTGCGGGGCTTCTGGCAGCAATACGCCGATGCGTGCGTCGCGGCCGAAGCCGGCCAGGCGCAGCTGGCGACGGGTCTGCTCGATCATCTGCTGCAGGCCGCGATGGTCCAGCGGCGCGAAGCGTGTCGAAAGCACCGCCGATCGATCAGGCGCACCATGCGCCACGCGGCTCAGCGCGGCATGCAAAGTGACGGGCTCGATGCCGGCGGTCGCCGGGTCGAGCACAGCAAAGACCGAGCCCGCAGGGGGCACGGCGGCGTCGGAGTCGTAATTCACGGCTGTCTGTCCTTGGCTAGAGTCCGGCCTGGCCATGGCACGGATTGCTCAGCTAAGACAGCGTCGCCCGAAAAAGTTGCCTCGCGCGAAGCAACAAAATGTGTGCAGTTAACCGCTTGTTACGCACATTTGCCGCGTGGGGCGCTTTAACCTGCCGCTTCGCCCGCCTGTCGCTGCGCTTGCGCGGCACGGTTTTCCAGCCTTCGCCAGAGCAAGCGCACTGCACCCTTGCGCATCAGCGAGCAGCGATACAGGCGGATTTCCAGTGGTACGCGCCATTGCTCGCTACCACAGATCGCCAGCTCGCCACGCTGCAGCTCGGGCTCGACGCTCAGGCGCGGCACCCAGGCAATGCCCAGCCCCTGCAGTGCCATGCTCTTCAGGCTGTCGGCCATCGCCGTCTCGTAAACGGTGGTCGAGCGCAGTGCGCGCTGACGCAACAGCAGGTTCACCGAGCGACCGAGAAAGGCGCCAGCGCTGTAGGCCAGCAGCGGCACCGTCTGGCCGCTGTCGACGTCGTACAGCGGCGTGCCGTCATCACCCGCCGCGCAGACCGGCAGCATTTCGGTGCGGCCCAGGTGCAGCGAGGGGAACAGCTCCGGGTCGAGCTGCAAGGCAGCATCCGGGTCGTAGTAGGCGAGAATCAGGTCGCAGCCGCCTTCGCGCAGCACATGCACGGCTTCGCCGACGTTGGTGGCGATCAGCCGGGTGGCGATGTTCAGCCCGTCGTGGCGCAGGCCGGCGATCCACGCAGGGAAGAAGCCCAGCGCCAGCGAGTGCGCGGCGGATATCTGCAACACCTCGCCCTGCTGGCCCTCGACGTGGTGCAGATGGCGCACCACTTCGCCGAGCTGTTCGACCATGTTGCGCGCACTGACTAGGAACAGCTGGCCGGCCTCGGTCAGCTCGATCGGCGTGCGCGAGCGGTTGATCAGCTGCAGGCCGAGCGCCTCTTCCAGCGAGCGTATCCGCCGGCTGAAGGCCGGCTGCGTGACGAAGCGGCGTTGCGCGGCCTGGGAGAAGCTCCGGGTCGCCGCCAGCGCCACGAAATCCTCCAGCCACTTGGTTTCCAGATTCACCTGAACATTCCTCGATACGATTGCGACCGGTACAAAGTCACACGGACATTATGCCGTTTCGGCATAGGGCAGCCAGCAACGGCATTGGCCGCAAAACCCCTGAAAGCCTTATTTTAGGCGCACTGCAGCACTGCCTGCGCCTACCGAAGCCACATTACCATCATGTCCGAAGTTGCATCATCGCGAGTCGAAAAAGACCTGCTTGGCACCCTCCCCGTTCCTTCCGACGCCTACTACGGCATCCAGACCCTGCGCGCATTGCACAACTTCCGCCTCTCCGGCGTGCCGTTGGCGCATTACCCGAAACTGATCGTCGCCCTGGCGATGGTCAAGCAGGCCGCCGCAGACGCCAACCGCGAGCTGGGCTACCTGCCCGAAGCCAAGCACGTGGCAATCAGCCAGGGCTGTGCACGTCTGATTCGCGGCGAATTCCATGAGCAGTTCGTGGTGGACATGATCCAGGGCGGCGCCGGCACCTCGACCAACATGAACGCCAACGAAGTAATCGCCAACCTCGGCCTGGAAGCGATGGGCCACGCCAAGGGCGAGTATCAGTACCTGCACCCGAACAACGACGTGAACATGGCGCAGTCCACAAACGACGCCTATCCGACGGCGATTCGTCTGGGCCTGCTGCTCGGCCACGACACCCTGCTCGCCAGCCTGGAGAGCCTCTGCCAGTCGCTGACCGGCAAGGGCCATGCCTTCGCCCACGTGCTGAAGATGGGCCGCACCCAGCTGCAGGACGCCGTGCCCATGACCCTGGGCCAAGAATTCCACGCCTTCGCCACCACCCTCGGCGAGGATCTGCACCATCTGCGCGGCTTCGCCCCGGAGCTGCTGCTGGAAGTGAACCTCGGCGGCACCGCGATCGGCACCGGCATCAATGCCGACCCGCGCTACCAGGCCATTGCCGTGCAGCGCCTGGCGCAGATCAGCGGCCAGCCGCTGCGCCAGGCCGCCGACCTGATCGAAGCCACCTCGGACATGGGCTCGTTCGTGCTGTTCTCCGGCATGCTCAAGCGCCTGGCGGTGAAGCTGTCGAAGATCTGCAACGACCTGCGCCTGCTCTCCAGCGGCCCGCGCACCGGCTTCAACGAGATCAACCTGCCGCCGCGCCAGCCGGGCAGTTCGATCATGCCGGGCAAGGTCAATCCGGTGATCCCGGAAGCGGTCAACCAGGTCGCCTTCGAAGTGATCGGCAACGACCTCGCGCTGACCATGGCCGCCGAGGGCGGACAGCTGCAGCTCAACGTCATGGAACCGTTGATCGCCTACAAGCTGTTCGATTCGATCCGCCTGCTGCAGCGCGCCATGGACATGCTGCGCGAGCACTGCATCGAAGGCATCACCGCCAACGAAGACCGTTGCCGCGAGCTGATGGAAAGCTCCATTGGCCTGATCACCGCGCTGAACCCCTACATCGGCTACGACAACAGCACCCGCCTGGCCCGCGAGGCGCTGCTCGGCGGCCGCAGTGTGCTGGAGCTGGTGCGCGAGGAGCGCTTGCTCGACGACGCCATGCTCGCCGAGATCCTGCGCCCGGAAAACATGATCGCGCCACGCCTGGCACCGCTGGTGGTGTGATCGCCCCAAGCGCCCGGCACCCATGCCGGGCGTTCGCTTTACGAGCCACCAGCCCGGCTCGTTCGCACAATAAAAACAACAGGAAAACCCATGACTCAGAGTACGACCCTCTCCGCTCCCCTGCGCCTGCTCGTCCGCCTGCCGCTCTGGCAGCAGATCCTCATCGGCCTGGCCCTCGGCGTCGCCGCCGGCATGGCCTTTGGCGCAGACGCGCAGCTGCTGGCACCGATCGGCACGCTGTTTCTCAATGCGATCAAGATGCTCATCGTGCCGCTGGTGTTCGTTTCGCTGGTGGCCGGCATAACCTCGATGCAGGACAGCGCCAAGCTCGGCCGCATCAGTCTGAAGACCATCGCCATCTACCTGGTGACCACCGCCTTCGCGGTCAGCATCGGCCTGCTGTTCGGCGCGCTGTTCACCCCGGGCGAAGGCATGAACATGGTCGCCAGTGGCAGCGAGCAGGCCAAGCAGGCGCCCTCGCTGGTGTCGATCCTGGTCGGCCTGGTGCCAGCCAACCCGGTCACCGCCTTCGCCGAAGGCAACATCCTGCAGATCATCGTCTTCGCCATCGCCCTGGGCGTCAGCATCAACCTGATCGGCGAGCGCGGCGCGCCGGCGGTGCGCCTGTTCGATGCGCTGGCCGAGAGTTTCTACAAGCTCACCGATCTGGTGATGCGCGTCGCGCCGATCGGCGTCTTCGCCCTCACCGCAGGCGTGGTCGGCAGCCATGGTGCCGAAGTACTGCTGCCGCTGGCGGGCGTGATCGGGGTGATCTACCTGGCCAGCATCGCCCACGTGCTGCTGGTCTACGGCGGCCTGCTCGGCCTGCTGGCGCGGCTCAATCCGCTGCGTTTCTTCCAGGGCATCGCCCCGGCGCTGGCGGTGGCCTTCAGCACCTCGAGCAGCTCCGGCACCCTGCCGGTGTCCATCGAATGCGCGCGCAATAACCTCGGCGTATCCGAAGGTGTGGCGGGCTTCGTGCTGCCAGTAGGCGCGACCATCAACATGGACGGCACGGCGATCTATCAGGGCGTGCTCGCACTGTTCATCGCCCAGGCCTTCGGCATCGACCTTAGCGCCGGGCAGTACGCGATGATCATCCTCACCGCGACGCTGGCCTCCATCGGCACCGCCGGCATCCCCGGCGCCGGGCTGATCATGCTCGGGCTGGTACTCACCGCTGCCGGCCTGCCGCTCGAAGGCGTGGCGCTGATCGCCGGGATCGACCGCATCCTCGACATGGCACGCACCACGGTGAACGTCGCCGGCGACCTGATGACCACCACGCTGGTCGGTCGCAGCGAGCAGGAACTCGACCGAGCGGTGTACGACGCCAGCAACAAGGAGTGAGCGCCGCCCGAAGACCTGCCGCTAGCTCGGCAGGTCCCAGGCGTGACGCAGGCGTTGCAGCGCGGCGATGATCTCCACTTCCGGCACCGCCGCAAAACCCAGCACCAGGCCGCCCGCGGCGCCTCTCGGCGCCTGACCGTCCAGCCAGTAGTCGGCCAGCCCGTTCATTTCCACCTCGGCCGCTCGCGCCGAAGCAACCAGCTCGGCTTCGCGGGCGTGGCTGTGCACCGGCACGCACAGATGCAGCCCGGCATCCACCGCCGGCAACTCCGCGCAGCCAGGGATCGCCTCTGGCCAGTGCTGCAACAGGGTGTCGCGGCGCACCCGGGCGGCCTGGCGCATACGGCGCACGTGACGCTGAAAATAGCCGGCGGCGATGAACTCGGCCATCACAATCTGGCTGCCAATGTCCGAGTGACGCATATCCAATGCACGGCGACGGGCGAAGGCCTCGGCCAGGCCGGGAGGCAACACCAGGTAGCCGAGGCGCAGCGCGGGGAACGTGATCTTGCAGAAGGTGCCGACGTAGAGCACCCGCCCCTGCCGGTCCAGCGCCGCCAAAGGCGTCAACGGCGTGCCGCTGTAACGGTACTCGCCGTCGTAGTCGTCCTCGACGATCCAACCCTCGTTGCGTTCGGCCCACGCGAGCAGTTCCAGGCGCCGCGCCAGCGACAGGGTCACGCCGGTCGGGTACTGATGCGAGGGCGTGACATAGGCCAGCCGACAGCCTTCGATCTGCGCGAGGGCGGCGGTATCCAGTCCCTCGCCATCCACCGCGACCCCACACAGCTCGGCGCCAGCCACGGCGAAGGCATGGCCGGCGGCGCGGTAGCCGGGGTTTTCCAGCGCCACGCGATCGCCAGGCTGCACCAGCAGCTGGGCGCAGAGGCTGATGCCCTGCTGCGCACCGCAGGTAATCACCACCTGGGACGGATCGCAGTTCAGCCCACGACTGCTGCGCAGGTAGGCCGCTACCAGTTCGCGCAAGGCAGGCTCACCCGCCGGGTCGCCATAGCCCAGGCGCGCCGGCGATGGCTTGCGCCAGATGCGCGCCGTGAGCCGCGCCCAGATTTCGAAGGGAAAAAGATCGAAGGCCGGCACGCCGATGCGAAAGGCCCTCGGCGCACCGCTCACGGGGAGCGCAAGGTGATTGCGCTGCAGGCGCAACAGCGCCTCGGTTGGCACTATCCCGGAAGCAGGCGGCTGCATTAGCGGCCGCGCGCTGCCGAGTTCCACCACGTAAGTGCCATCGCCTACCCGGCCTTCGATGTAGCCCTCGGCGTAGAGCTGATCGAACGCCCGGGTAACGGTGTTGCGTGACACCGCCAGCAATGCCGCCAGATCGCGACCGGCCGGCAGCCGACTTCCTCCAGCCAGACGCCCGTCGAGGATGCGCTCGCGCAGGGCCTGATAAAGCTGGCGTGTCAGCCCCTGGCTGCGCTCCAGACAAATGCCGGAAAGATCGACGGGCAATGGGGGTGTGATCGGCATAGGCCGCATTGGCTCTATCAAAGTCACAAGTAATGGATCTTACAGCGGGCCAATATCCTGCCTAGCATGACGCCACCACGCCAGAGACTGTCGCCATGTACCTGCCCGCCACCTTTCGCCAGGATGATCGTGATGAACTGCATCGTCAGATGCGCGCCACGCCGTTCGCCCTGCTCACCAGCGCGGGAGCGGACGGTGTCCTCGCCAGCCACCTGCCGCTGCTGCTGGAACCGGACGAAGGCGAGTTCGGCACGCTCTATGGGCACTTCGCCAGGGCCAACCCGCACTGGCATGACCTGCAGGGCGGAGTCGAGGCACTGGCGGTGTTCAGCGGCCCGGACGCCTACGTCAGTCCCAGCTGGTACGTCGCCAAGGCGGAGCACGGCAAGGTCGTGCCGACCTGGAACTACATCGCCGTGCATGCCCGCGGTCCGGTGCAACTGATCGAAGACCGCGAACGGCTGCTGCAGATCGTCAGCCGCCTCAGCGACCAGCATGAAGCCAGCCGCCCACAGCCCTGGGCCGTAAGCGATGCACCAGACGACTACCTGGACGCCATGCTGCGCGCCATCGTCGGCTTCGCCCTGCCGATTCGCCGGCTGGAGGGCAAGTGGAAACTCGGGCAGAACCGCTCGCCGGCGGACCAGGCCGGGGTTCGCCAGGGCCTGGCCGCCTCGCTCGATCCACGCGACCAGGCCCTGGCCGCGCGCATGCCCATCACCGATTGAAGAGGAATGCACTGTGCCTGAGATCCGCCCTATCACCGCTGCCGACCACGCTGTCTGGAGAGAACTCTGGCAGAACTACCAACGCTTCTACGCCGCTGCGATTGCGGAGCAGACCAGCGACCTAACCTGGCAGCGCTTCCTCGATCCAGCCGAGCCGATGCATGCCGCGTTGGCCTGGCATGACGGCCACGCCATCGGCCTGGTGCACTGGATCTTCCATCGCAGCTGCTGGACCCGCGGTGACTACTGCTACCTGCAGGATCTCTACGTGGCCGAGGGCACCCGCGGCAAAGGCACCGGTCGGGCGCTGATAGAGCACGTCTACGCCCAGGCCGCAGCCGCCGGTGCCTCGCGCGTCCACTGGCTGACCCAGGAGACCAACTATACGGGGCGCATGCTCTACGACCGCATCGCCGAACGCTCCGGCTTCATCCAATACCGCAAACAGCTCTGAGCACCCTCACTCGATGCCGAACAGCCCGTTCTCCACATGCGGCGTCGCCAGGCGCTCGCGGATGTCCAGGTCGATGCGCGGGTCATCCGGGCTGTAGAGCATCACCTGACGATAGGCGCTGACCCGGTTGATCTCGCGGCCCAGGTACTCCCACACCACCGAGGTGCACGCCGGCGTGCGGCGGTCGCCCGAGGAGACGCCGGTCTTCATTCCGTTAAGCCGGGTGATGCGGCTCTTGAAGCTGGGAATGAGGATGGTCTGGCTCATCTCGTTGAGCGTCAGCGATTCGTAGTCGATCAGGAACAGCCGGTCCTGCAGGCCGAAGGCGGCACCCAGGTAGCGGCAGCGGACCCAGTCCTCTGCCTGGCCGAGGGTGGGGCTGGCGCGCTCCTGGCGTTCCTGGCGCTCGAACAGGTAGAGGCCGTTTTCCTCGCGCAGATGCACCAGCGAGATGAGGATGCTGCCGGGCACCGACATGCAGTTGGCGTATTCGAAGTAGTAGCCGCAGTAGCGCGACAGGCTGGTGGCATGTTCGCGCAAGGGTTGCAGCAGGGTCAGCAGCGGATCGGTCCGCGGCTGCGCCTGGGCTTCCGGATGGCGCGCACCGACCAGCCGGGCGAACTGCTCGGGCGGCATTTCCAGCTCATAGCCCTCGACGCCGAAGAAATCGCCGATGCGTTTGAGGTTGAACGGCGTGGGTCGGCTTTGCCCGCCCAGGTACTTGTTGAACTGAGCCCGATTGATGGCCAGCTTGCGGCAGACCTCGGCAATCGAGCGGTAGTGACTGCAGAGCAACTTGAGGTTTTCGGCGAGGTGGGAGTTCACGGGGATGCCCTGAGGGTTGGCGCGAGTGCCTCCATTCTAGCATCAGGTCGCGTCACATCGCGGTCACCTGCGAAATTGTCCTCACGCCGCTACTGTTGAAACATCCCCCGCTTGCACGGCGCAACGGCGCGCGCCGGCACCCTAACAACGACAACAAGGTGAAC
>Ga0154485_1172_pt1 | contig 15296 bp, 12 predicted proteins | sample RifGroC2_FD_115964 | JGI IMG/M metagenome (GOLD analysis project Ga0154485, IMG submission 115964) | Pseudomonadales bacterium GWC2_63_15
CATCGACCTGACCTTCGCCAGCGGCGTGCGCGCGCTGATGCGTCAGGACCCGGACATCATCATGGTCGGCGAGATCCGCGACCTGGAAACCGCCGAGATGGCCATCCAGGCCGCACTGACCGGCCACCTGGTGCTCTCCACCCTGCACACTAACGATGCCCCCAGCGCGATCACCCGCCTGCTGGAACTGGGCGTACCGCACTACCTGCTCAAGGCCACACTGCTCGGCGTCATGGCCCAGCGCCTGGTGCGCACGCTGTGCCCGCACTGCAAGGCGCCGATGCAGCTGGATGCAGACGACTGGAGCGCATTGACCAAACCCTGGAACGCCCCGCTACCGACCACCGCGCAACGGGCGGTAGGCTGCCTGGAATGCCGCGACACCGGTTTCCGCGGTCGCGCCGGGGTCTACGAGATCATGCTGCTGAACGACGCGATCAAGCCGCTGATCACCGCCGACACCGACATCGTCGCCCTGCGCCGCCAGGCCTTCAAGGACGGCATGCGCAGCCTGCGCCTCTCAGGCGCCCAGAAGATCGCCGCCGGCCTCACCACCGTGGAGGAAGTATTGCGGGTGACGCCGCAGAGCGAGCAGAAATAGCCGGAGGCTCGAGGCGTTTGTAGGGTGGATGTCGCTTTTTACATCCACCACAACTCCGTCCGGTAGATCGGTGAAGCGTGATCCACCCTACGCCAGCTCGAACCGCACCTGCGTCAATGCCCGCACTTGCGCCGATGACGCCGACCCTTGCGACGATCCGAATGCTGCATCAGCCGCCCGAACGTGCAGCGAGAATGGTCGCCACCTGGTTGGGCTTGCAGTTGAGATACGCCGAGGATTGCAGCCATTGCTGGTCGGGGTACCAGGAGAACATGAACTGGCCGCCCTTGAGGCTATCGACCACCATCCGCGCCACCTCAGGCCGTACCGCCGGGCAGCCCTGGCTGCGGCCGATGCGGCCCTGGGTGGCGATCCAGGAAGGATTCACGTAAGCCGCCGGGTGGATGACGATGGCGCGCTCGCGGGCGCGGTCATTGATTCCCGGCTCCAGACCGTCCATGCGCAGCGAGTAGCCATGCTTGCCGCTGTAGCTTTCGGCGGTGCGGAACAGCCCGATGCTGGACTGGTGACTGCCAACCGTATTGGAGAACTGCGTGGCGTGGTTGTCGCCGGACTTCTGGCCATGGGCGACCAGGTCCTCGAGCAGCAACTCTTCCTTTTCCAGATCGAAGATCCACAGCCGTCGCTCGCTGGAGGGCAGCGAAAAATCGATCACCGCCAGACGCTGGGCAGCGCTCGCACCGTTGTTGACGGCGCATTGCATGGCCGCGACGGCGTGGGTCAGAACCTCGCGGTCGAGCTTGGGCGCCAGTCGGGCCAGGCTGTCGACCATCGGCTGATAGGTTGCACCGGCCGCCCAGACAGGCGAAGCGAGAACGAAAAGTCCCGCCGCCAGGCAGGCACGTCGAAGCATGGACATCATCGAGCAAGCAACCTCGTCGGGCCCGGCCTGACGACTTCCTGTCTGGCCGGCGCCGCATACTCGCTGCCGAACACAGCAGCAGCGCAACGAAGCCGGACGGGACGAACGTGCGCCCAATGCCCGGCAGGATATGTTTTTATGGGCCCGAAAGAATGCCGGCAGACACCGGAACGGCGGCCCTACAGGCGCGCAGTCTAGCAGTCACGGGAATGGCCTGGAGCGATAAATTGTTCAAAAAATGTGCATTTCGTCTTGCCGTCTGGCTCTGCCTCGCCCCGCTCGCGGCCTCGGCAGAGCCGCTCGTCGCAACGCCGACGCCGCTCGAAACCGCGCTGACGAACCTGCCTGAGCGCTGCACGGCGATGCCGGACAGGCTGGAACCAGAGGCGCTGCAGCGCCTGTCGGCACTCTATGCAGCCGTGCATCACCAGCCGGTGTGGAATTCCTATGCGACGCTCGACGGCTTGCTGCAGCAGCTCGCGCAACTGGCCGATGACGGCCTGGACCCGGCGCAATATCAGCCCGCGCGCATACGCGAGCAGCTCTATCAGTCGTCGACCGCGCCGCTGCATCGCGAATGCGCTGACATCCTCACCAGCCACGCCTATCTGGAAGCGCTGCACCATCTGGCCCGTGGTCGCCTGCACCAGGCCGATGTCGAGCCGATCTGGCGCAGCCCCGACGCCGCGGAGCGCGACGATAGCCAGCAATTGCTGCAGATCGCCGTGCAGGGCCTTACCGATCTGCCGCAGGCCTTCGAGCGCGCCCGCCCGGCCCTTGCGCTGTACCGCGACTTGCGCGCCGCCTATGCGCGGTTGCGCCTGGCGCCGCTGCCCGCCTGGCGGCCATTGCCGGACGGCACGACGCTGCGACCCGGCATGAGCGATGAACGTGTGCCGCTGCTGCGCGAAATGCTGCTCGCCGGCGCCGCCAGTACGGCGGCGCTGGAGCCGCGCTACGACGACGAGCTGGTCGAGGCGGTGCGCCGCTTTCAGACGCGACATGGCTTGGAAGCCGACGGCGTGATCGGCGCCGGCACTCTGGCTGCATTGAACGTCAGCCCGGCCAGCCGTCTCGATCAGGTGCGTATCAATCTGGAGCGCCTGCGCTGGATCAGCCGTGACCTTGAGCCGCAATCGCTGCTGGTGGATATCGCCGGCGCACGGCTGATCTACTACCGCGACAGCTGCCCGTTCTGGCAGACGCGCACCCAGGTCGGCCGCCAGGCGCGGCAGACGCCGCCGCTGAAATCACAGATCACCCGACTCACGCTCAACCCCACCTGGACCGTACCTCCGACCATTCTGCAGCAGGACAAGCTGCCGTTGATCCGCGAGGACGCCGGCTACCTCGCGCGTCACGGGATGCGCGTGCTCGATGCCCAGGGCAACGACCTGGACCCGGCCAGCATCGACTGGCATGCACCGCGCAACATCATGCTGCGCCAGGAGGCAGGTCCGGCCAATCCGCTCGGACAGGTGGCGATCCGCTTCGCCAACCCGTTCTCGGTGTACCTGCACGATACGCCGAGCAAGCCGCTGTTCGATCTCAGCGAGCGTGCCCTCAGCTCCGGCTGCGTGCGCGTCGAAGGGGCGCTGCAGCTGGTCGATCTGCTACTCGACGAAGACGAGCGCGAGACTGTCGCCAGACTGCTGCAGACCGGCAAGACCCACGAGTACCGCCTGGCGCGCCGCACGCCGATCCTGATGGCCTACTGGACCGCGGCCGTCGACGACACCGGCCAGCTGCGCTATCGCCCGGACATCTACCAGCGCGATGCCGCGCTCCTCAGGGCGCTGGACGCGGCGCGTTAGCGCAACGCTGACGACCCGGTGCGGGCACCCGCGAGGCGTTCCGTTCGTCGGGAGTTTCGTCGCCTGCTGCCTGAACCAAGCAGGCTCGGCGTAGTCTTTTGCTGACCGCTCGACACACCCGCCGCTGAAGGGTGGTCGACTGACAGACCCGTCTGAATTACTCAGTGCCATGGATAGCCGAGCAGGACACCTTGAACGCCGAACACAGCGCCCTCACAGCGACCTGGAATGAAGCTGAACGGCTGATCGCATTGGCTCGTTATGCCGCGCTCGACGCCTCGTGCGACGCGGAGCTGGATGAGCTTGCCGCCATGGCTGCGGACCTCTGTGCCTGTCCGGCGGCGGCGATCCATTTCATCGATGACCAATACCAGTACTGCAAGGGCGCCTTCGCGCTCCAGCGCGAGCCCGTTCCGCTCACGCGCTCGCTCTGTGCCCGCGCGATCCTGCAATCCGAGCCGCTGATCACCAGGCAAAGCGGCGAGCTCAGCGCGCCCGTGGAAATGCCACGTCTCGCCGCAGGCGAGCCCGCTCGCTTCTATGCCGCGGCGATCCTGCGCGACGACGACGGCCTGCCGCTGGGTACGCTGTGCGTCTGCGACCGCCAGCCACGCGAGCTCTCGCCACATCAGGGTGCGCAACTGCAGACAGTGGCACGCCAGGTCATGGCGCTGCTGGAACTGCGGCGCTTGCGCGGCGAAGACGCGCGCAGCCGCCAGATCATCGACAGCGCCCAGGACTACGCCATTCTCGCCAGCGACCCGCACGGGTGCATCACCAGCTGGAACAGCGGTGCGCAGCGCATGCTCGGCTGGACTGCCAAAGAGATGATTGGCCAGCCGCTCGCCCGCATCTTCACCGAAGAGGATTGCGCACAACACGCGCCTGAGCAGGAAATGCGCACGGCACGTGAGAAAGGCAGCGCCATCGATGAACGCTGGCACCAGCGCAAGGACGGTTCCCGCTTCTGGGCCAGTGGAGTGCTTACCCCGCTTTTGCACGACGGCAAGCCGCAGGGCTTCGTCAAAATCCTCCGCGATTTGACCGAAGCGCGGCTGCAGCAGAGCTTCGCCCGGGAAATGGAGGAGCGCTACCGCACGCTGGTCGACCTCAGTCCACAGGTGGTCTGGCAATGCGATGCCGATGGCAGCCTGAGCTATTGCAACAGCTACTGGTGCGAATTCACCGGCCTGGACGAGCAGCAATCACGTGGCGACGGCTGGCTTGTAGCGGTCTCCGCGAACGATCGCCAGCGTACGGCCGAACAATGGCAGGCCGCGCTGCAACGCCAACTACCGTTCAAGCTCGAACTGCCCCTGCGCGACATCGATGGCCAGCCGCGCTGGTTCCAGGTCAGCGCTGCACCGATCTACGATGCCGACGGACAATTGCTACACTGGGTCTGCGTGGCCCAGGACGTCGACAGCCGCCGGCGCTCGGAGATACAGCGGCTGGAGAGCGAAGCCTTCACCCGCCTGTTGCTGGATTCGGCCAACGAAGGTTTCTACTCCATCGACCGCGGTGGCATGGTCACCCTGTGCAACGATGCCTTCCTCAACCTGCTGGGCTTCGCCAGCCGCGAGGAAGTGCTAGGCCGCCAGCTGCACCATGTGATCCATCACAGCCATCCGGACGGCAGCCCCTACCCGGTGCAGGACTGCCCGATCCAGCACACCGCCACGACCGGCGAACCACGCCACGTCGAGCACGAACTGTTCTTCCGCGTCGACGGCAGCAGCCTGCCGGTGGAATACCGGGTGGCGCCGATCTACCGCGACGGCGAGCTGCAGGGCGCCATCTGCACCTTCAGCGACATCAGTGAGCGCACCCAGCACCAGGCATTGCAGGCCTTTCTTCTCGAACTGAGCGATTGCCTGCAGGCTTGCAGCGAGCGGGTCGATGTCTGCTGCGTACTCGACGAGCGCCTGGCCCGGCTGACGCACTGTGACTGCATCGCCTGGGGGACCGTGAAGGACGGCACGCTGGCCGTGAAACAGGAATGGCTGGCTGCGGATGCTCCGAGCCGGATAGGGCGTCATAGCCTGGAAGCGGACGCTGCCGGTTTCATCGACCGCCTGCCAGACGAAAACCTGGTCGTGCTCGAGGAAGACACGTCAGGCAGTGACTCGCTGCTGCAACATCTGGCCGCCCGCTCGGTCCTGTTCACCGAGCTGCCAGGTGTCGAGTCCGGCACCCAGCCCGCGGTGCTCATGTTCGTCCGCAGCCAGCCGCTGCCCTGGAGCCCGGATGACATCGGCCTGGCGCGCGAGGTGCTGGAGCGCATCCGTGCCGCGGCCGAGCGCATGCGGGCCAGCAAGGCCCTGCGCGAAGCCGAGCAGCGCATCAGCCTCGCCAACGAGATCGCCTCGATCGGCGTCTGGGAATACCGCGACAGCCATCATTCGCTGCACTGGGACGCACAACTCAAGGCCATGGCCGGGCTGGCGCCGGATGAGCCGGGGCTGGGTGTGCACGAGATTCTTGCGCGGATCCATCCGGACGACCGCAGCGTGCTGCTCAAGGCGCTGGGCGAGACCCTGGCGGGACGTGGCGACGGCGAGTTCCAGCTCGACTACCGCATCTTCGATACCCGCATCGGCGAGTTCGTCTGGCTCGCCAATCGTGGCCGCCGGCTCGTCGATTCCAGCGGCAAGGTGCGCATCCTCGGTACCGCGCGCAACATCACCGCCGAACGCAACGCTGCCGAACGCATGCTGCGCATGAACGAGATGCTCGAAGAGCAGATCAAGGATCGCCAGCAGGCCGAACAGCGTCAGACCGCGCTGATCGAACTGGGCGACCTGCTGCGCGAGCAGCACGACAGCCAGACCATTGCGCATGCCGCGGTGAGCGTGATCGGCCGCACCATCGGTGTTTCCCGCGTGCTGTTCGCCAGTGTCGATGCACCGAGCCAGAGCGCCACCATCGAGCGCTACTGGAGCGACGGCAGTTCGGACAGCAGCAGCGAAGTGGTGCATTTCGCCGACTACGGGGACTTCTTCTACGATCTGCAGGAAAACGAACTGGTCGTGATCGAAGACGTGCTGCACGACGCCCGCACCGCCAGCCATGCGGAGAACTTCGCCGAAAGCCAGATCCGCAGCATCGTCTGCGTCCCGCTGTTCGAGCAGGGCCGCATTTCCGCAGTGATGATGCTGCTCGAAGAACAGCCGCGCGCCTGGCTCGACGACGACATCTCGTTCATCCGCGAAGTCGCAGACCGCGCCTGGACCGCCGATGAGCGCATGCGCGCCGAACGCGCATTGCGGGAGAGCGAAGAGCAGTTCCGCACCCTCGCCGACAACATGAGCCAGTTCGCCTGGATGGCCGACCCGAGCGGCCACATCTACTGGTACAACAAGCGCTGGTACGACTACACCGGCACCACCGACGAAGCCATGCGCGCCCTTGGCTGGCGCACGGTGAACCACCCGGACCATCATGAGCGGGTCAGCGCCTCGATGAAGCGCGCCTTTGCCATCGGCTCGATCTGGGAAGAAACCTTTCCGTTGCGCGGCAAGGACGGCAAGTACCGCTGGTTCCTCTCCCGCGCGCTGCCGATTCGCGACGACTTCGGCCAGGTTACCCACTGGTTCGGCACCAATACTGACGTCACTGCCCAGGTTGCCGCCGAAGAGGCGCTGCGCGAACTCAACGACAGCCTCGAGCGCCGGGTTGCCGAACGTACCCGCGAGCTGGCGGCGATCAACAGCCGGCTGCACATCGAGATGGCCGAGCGCGAGCGCGCCGAAGAAGCGCTGCGCCACGCGCAGAAGATGGAAGCCATCGGGCAACTCACCGGCGGCCTGGCGCACGACTTCAACAACATGCTGACCGGCGTGCTCGGCGCGCTCGACCTGATCCAGCGGCGTGTTGCCGGCGGCAATACCGGCGATCTCGACCGCTACATCGACGCCGCGACCACCTCGGCCAACCGTGCCGCGGCGCTGACCCATCGCCTGCTGGCCTTTGCCCGTCGCCAGTCGCTGGACCCCAAACCGGTCGACGTGAACCTATTGGTGGTGTCGATGGAGGACATGCTGCGTCGCACCATGGGCGAGCACATCCGTCTGGAAGTCGAGCTGCAGGCAGATGCCTGGCTCGCTTACACCGACGGCCACCAACTTGAAAACGCCCTGCTCAACCTGGTGATCAATGCCCGGGATGCCATGCCCGATGGCGGACGCCTCGGGGTGAACACGCGCAATGTACGGATCCAACAGCGCCAGCCGGACGCCCCCGAACCGGGCGACTACGTGGTGCTGAGCGTCACCGACAACGGCTCCGGCATGTCGGCTCAGACCATCGCCAAGGCATTCGATCCATTCTTCACCACCAAACCGATCGGCCAGGGCACCGGCCTAGGCCTGTCGATGGTCTACGGCTTCGCCAAGCAGACCGGTGGTCACGTGCGCATCGACAGCACGCTGGGCGAAGGCACGCAGGTCATCCTCTACCTGCCGCGCAACGAGGCCCAGGACGAGCTACCGCCTGCAGCGTCGCAATCGACGGAGGTGCCCAGCGCGACGAACGGGGAGATCGTGCTGGTGGTGGAGGACGAGGCCGCCGTGCGCATGCTCGTCGTGGAGGTGCTGCAGGAGCTGGGCTACCAGGTGCTGGAAGCGGTCGATGCGAATGGCGCGCTGCCCTACCTGCACGGCGATCAGCGCCTCGATCTGCTGGTCACAGATTTCGGCCTGCCCGGCCTGAACGGACGGCAGCTGGTGGAAAGCGCGCGACAGCACCGCCCCGAACTGAAGGTGCTGTTCATCACCGGCTACGTACCGGACGACGAGATGCGTAACGACTTCCTCGCACCCGGCATGGATATCCTCGCCAAACCGTTCAGCATCGACATCCTCGCCGCCCGCATCCGGCGCCTGATCGACGGGCGCGACTAGCGGCAACCGGAACTCTCCTTCGCCCATCGCACTCTCAGAAGAACGATAGCAAGGAGGTTTCCGCTCATGCGCAAGACACTTTTCGCAGCGTTCACCCTGGCGTTGGTGCCGGTTGGCAGCGCCGTGGCCGATGGCCTGGTCCGCGACATTCTCTCCTCGGGTGCGACCACAGCATCCACCTACATGACCTTCAAGGACGACAAGCTGGTGATACCTGCGCGCGAGGATGCAGGCAGCTTCGTGGCCAGCAACGGCGAGATCCGCGGCCCGTATCTGGAGGCCATGCTGCAGCAGCTGCGCAGCGAGCAGCCGCAGCTGGAAGCCACCGACATGGAGCTGGCCAGCGCGATCCTCGCGGCCGAACAGCTTCAATAGCGGCACGCTGAACCCATTCACGCATTCATTCGAGGTCAGTTCATGAAGAAGAGCGCTTCCGCCGTCTGGCAAGGCGGCCTGAAAGACGGCAAGGGCACCATCAGCACTCAAAGCGGTGCACTGAAGGACAACCCCTACGGCTTCAACACTCGCTTCGAAGACACGCCGGGGACCAATCCGGAAGAGCTGATCGGCGCGGCCCATGCCGGCTGCTTCTCGATGGCCCTGTCGATGATGCTGGGCCAGGCCGGGCTGACCGCCGAACGCATCGACACCCGTGCCGAGGTCACACTCGACAAGGATGGCGAAGGCTTCAGCATCACGGCGATCGATCTCACCCTCAAGGCGCGGATTCCGGGTGCGGATGACGCGCAGTTCCAGCAGATCGCCAATCAGGCGAAGGAAGGCTGCCCGGTGTCCAAGGTACTCAACGCTCGCATCAGCCTGAACGCGACGCTGGAAGGCTGACCGGGCCTCCATCGCGCGAAGCTCGGGCGCAAAAAAAACGCCACACCGTTGCCGGTGTGGCGTTTTCGCATCCGGGGTAGCTATCAGCTGCGGATGTTGTAGATGTCCTTCTCGTTCAGCTCGGCGTATTCATACAACCGCTTGAGATAGGCACTCTGCTGCTCCCACACCTTGGCCGCCACCGGATCGGCGTTGGCGGAGGCGTCGACCACTTCAGCCGCCACTTCCTTCAGGCGGGACAGCACTTCGTCCGGCAGGCGGCGTACTTCGACGCCCTGCTCGCGCAGTTGCTCCAGCGCTTCCATGTTCTTGGCGTTGTAGTCATCGAGCATGTCGCCGTTGACGTCACGCGCCGCGGCACGAACGATAGCCTTCAGATCATCCGGCAGGGTTTCCCAGGCCTTGAGATTCACGTCCAGCTCGAAGGTGACGTTCGGCTCCTGCCAGCCCGGGGTGTAGTAGTACTTGGAAGCCTTGTGCAGGCCCAGGGCCAGATCGTTGTACGGGCCGATCCACTCGGTGGCGTCGATCGCGCCGGTCTGCAGGGCGGTGAAGATCTCGCCAGCCGGCATGTTCACCACGGTACCGCCCATCTTGGTCAGCACTTCGCCGCCCAGGCCCGGGGTACGCATCTTCAGACCCTTGAAGTCGTCGACCGAGTTGATTTCCTTGTTGAACCAGCCGGCGGTCTGTACGCCGGTGGCGCCACAGGCCATCGGCAGTACGCCGTAGGGCTTGTAGACCTCTTCCCACAGCTGCATGCCGCCGCCACGATGCAGCCAGGCATTCATTTCCTGCGCGTTGGGACCGAACGGCAGGGCGCAGAAAAACTGCGCGGCCGGGACCTTGCCTTTCCAGTAGTAAGGTGCGCCATGACCCATTTCGGCGGTGCCGCGCGATACCGCGTCGAACACTTCCAGCGCCGGGACCAGCTCGCCGGCGGCATAGACCTTGACCTTCAGCCGGCCACCGCTCATTTCGTTGACCAGATTGGCGAAGCGCTCGGCACCGACGCCTACGCCAGGGAAGTTCTTCGGCCAGGAGGTGACCATCTTCCAGTTGAATGTCTGCTGTTCGCTGGCCTGCTTGCTTTCGCCCGCTGCCGGCTTCTCGCTCTTGTCATTGCAGCCAGCCAGAGCGGTTGCCGCCAGGCCTACGCCAGCGGCGGTGAGAATGTCACGACGTTTCATGAGGTTACTCCTTGTTATTTGTTCTTATTGCGCAACGGCAAGGCTACGCTTTTTGCCGGACCGCCTTGCGCCTTTCGTTCCGTTTCGAGTCCCTGAGTCAGGCTGACCGCTGGCTCGTACGGCGAAACCTGCGCCGGAAATGCATCCGCCACTCCGGGCTCGACTAACATTAGAGCCTCCGGCGCCTCAAGCCTAGCGCATAAGCTAAAAGTCGTAGGCCGATTGCTGCAAGACGCCAGTACTGCAAGAATCGCTTTCTCCCGCCAACCTTGCGTCTACTAAGAAGGACTACAAATGTCCCAGAGCCCCCCGCCCCTGCTGCGCGTGGCTGGCCTCATCGATGCGTTCAACATGCGCCTCGGCCAGCTCTGTGCCTGGATCACCCTGTTTCTCGTCATCGGTACCGCCGTCGTGGTGGTCCTGCGCTACGGTTTCGGCATCGGCGCCATCGCCCTGCAGGAAGCGGTAATGTACGGCCATGCGCTGGTGTTCATGGGCGCCGCCGCCTGGACCCTGCAGCGCAACGGCCACGTTCGCGTCGACATCTTCTATCAGAAGTTCAGCAGTCGCAGGCAGACCGTCGTCGACGGTCTTGGCCATCTGCTTTTTCTGCTACCGGTCTGCCTGTTCCTCGGCTGGAACAGCTGGGACTACGTCACCAGTTCCTGGGCGACGCACGAAGGCTCCAACGAGTCGGGCGGGCTGAAGTTCGTCTACCTGCAGAAGAGCATCATCCTGCTGCTGGTCGGCAGCCTAGCCCTGCAGGGCCTTTCCGACCTGATCAAGGCCGGCTACCGCCTGGCCGGTCGTTTGCCTGAAGCAGAGCAGGAGGTGAAGCATGGGTGAGATCATGGCCATCCTGCTGTTCATCAGCATCTGCTTCGCCCTGATGTCCGGTTATCCGGTCGCCTTCACCCTTGGCGGCATGGCACTCCTGTTCGCCGGCATCGGCGTGGTCACCGGCTCGTTCGACGTGGGTTATCTGCACGCGTTGCCGAACCGCATCTTCGGCATCATGAACAACCAGACGATGCTGGCGGTACCGCTGTTCGTCTTCATGGGCGTGATGCTGGAGAAATCGCGCGTCGCCGAAGACCTGCTGGAATCGATGTCGCGGCTGTTCGGCACCATGCGTGGCGGCCTGGCGATTTCGGTCTGCGTGGTCGGCGCGCTGCTTGCGGCCAGCACCGGTATCGTCGGCGCCACCGTGGTCACCATGGGCCTGCTGGCTCTGCCGACGATGCTGCGTCGCGGCTACGACCCGGCGATCGCTACCGGCACCCTCGCCGCCACCGGCACCCTCGGTCAGATCATTCCACCCTCGATCATCCTGGTCCTGCTCGGCGATGTGATGTCCAGCGCCTTCCAGCAGGCACAGCTGAAGATGGGCATCTTCTCGCCGAAGACCGTGTCGGTCGGCGACCTGTTCGTCGGCGCGCTGATCCCGGGCCTCGTGCTGGTTGGCATGTACATCCTCTACCTCATCGCGGTAGCGATCTTCCAGCCGAAGAAGCTGCCCGCCTTGCCGCAGGAAGAACTGGGGCCGATCGAATGGGGCAAGCTGATCGGTGCGCTGCTGCCACCGCTGGCGCTGATCACCGCAGTGCTCGGCTCGATTCTCGCTGGTTACGCCACACCGACCGAGGCTGCTGCGATCGGTGCCCTGGGCGCGACCTTGCTGTCGATCGCCAAGGGCCAGCTGAATTTCGCCCAGCTCAAGCAGGTAGCCTTCGGCACCACCGAAATCACCTCGATGGTGTTCCTCATCCTCATCGGTGCGTCGCTGTTCTCCCTGGTGTTCCGCGGCTTTGGCGGTGAAGCGCTGATCGAAGATGCCCTGCATTCGCTGCCTGGCGGTGTGCTCGGCGCCTTCCTGGTGGTGATGCTGGTCATCTTCCTGCTGGGCTTCATTCTCGATTTCATCGAGATCATCTTCGTGGTGGTGCCCATCGTCGGCCCGATCCTGCTGGCCATGGGCCTGGACCCGGTCTGGCTCGGCGTGATGTTCGCCATCAACCTGCAGACCTCGTTCCTCACCCCTCCCTTCGGCTTCTCGCTGTTCTACCTGCGCGGCGTCACACCCCGCAGCGTACCGACCAGTGTGATGTACAAGGGCGTGCTGCCGTTCATCCTGATCCAGATCGGCATGCTGGTGGTGGCCTACATGTGGCCCGGGCTCGTTACCTGGCTACCGGAACAGGTCTACGGCCAGTAACTGCAGCTGCAACGCCCGTACCTCGACGGGCGTTGTGCTTCCTACCGCAGCATCCCGCTACAATCGGCTCCCGCCCGAACGCCTGCCCGCCGATGACAGCCTCCCCTTCTCTGCTCGAACGCTTCCAGGCACTCGACCGTTTCCTGAGCGAGCACCAGGCTCTCTGGCGCCCACGCCCATTCGTTTGCCGAAGCCTGCCGTGGGAAAAGGACTACCCGGAACTCGCCGCCTGGCTGCGAGCACGCTCACTGGCCGACGCCGAAGTCGCGCACAACCAGCCAGGCGAGCTCGCCGCACCAGCACCTTTCCCGCAGCTGGCTGCGATCGCCTGCGAGCTGAGCCAGATCGACGAACTGCCCGCAAGCGAGCCGCCGGCTGTGGCTCATCGCCAGAACCTCGACATACCGGGACGCAAATCGCTGCAGATCCAGGCGTTCGGCGCGCGCCTGCACTTTCGCGAAAGGCCGCGGCACTGGCTCGACTGGTGCTCGGGTAAGGGTCATCTCGGCCGGCATCTGGCCAGAAACGGCGCGGCACTGACCTGCCTTGAGTGGGACGAAGCACTGGTCAACGCCGGCGATCAGCTGAGCGAACGACTCGGCGTCGACGCGACGCACCGCTGCCAGGATGTGCTGGCTTCCGATGCTGGGGACCAGCTGCACGCCACGCATACGCCAGTCGCCCTGCATGCCTGCGGCGACCTCCATGTTCGCCTGCTGCAACTGGCCGTCGCCAAACAATGCCGCCAGCTTGCGGTGGCACCCTGCTGCTACAACCGCATCACCGATGAGCAGTACGTCCCACTGTCACAGACAGCCGGCGCTTCGTCCTTGCAGCTCACGCGCGATGACCTCGGTTTGCCTTTGAGCGAAACCGTCACCGCGGGCGCACGCGAACGGCGCAACCGCGACCAGTCCATGGCCTGGCGCCTGGGCTTCGATACCCTGCAGCGCCGCCTGCGCCAGCAGGACGAATACCTGCCGACCCCGTCGCTGCCCGGCGCCTGGCTGAAGAAAAACTTCGCCGACTACTGCCGCGACCTCGCCACGCTCAAGCAACTACCCGCGCCCGGTGACGAGGACTGGCCGGCACTGGAGCGCACAGGCTGGCAGCGCCTGGCCGAAGTTCGCAACCTGGAACTGGTGCGCGGCTTGTTCCGCCGCCCGCTTGAACTCTGGCTGTTGCTCGACCGAGCATTACTGCTGGAAGAACAGGGCTACCGCGTTCGACTGGGCACCTTCTGCCCCAGCCAACTGACGCCGCGCAACCTGCTGTTGCTCGCCGAACTCGACGCGCCCGCGCAGAATGTGAAGCGGCCTGAATAAGCCACTGCAAGTCACCGTAACCAAACGGTTTACTCGCCGCGCGCAATGGATATAATGGCGACCCTCAAATGCCGGTATAGCTCAGCTGGTAGAGCAACTGACTTGTAATCAGTAGGTCCCGGGTTCGACTCCTGGTGCCGGCACCACGATTTGAAGGCTCGCAGAAATGCGGGCTTTTTCGTTTTAGGCTGAGCTCGCAATACTCCGGCGACCAATTCAGCCGAGCAGCTTGCGAGGAGATGCCGCAGATGCACGTAGCGACGCGCATCTGCGGCATCGGCCAAGCTCGGTGGCGGTCAAGGTGCAACCCTTCGTACAAGACGCGCCGCCAGTGCGCCTATGGATGCCAGGGTCGCCAGCACGACCACGCCATTCCAGCCCCATTGTCCAAGCGCCAGGCTGCCCAGTCCCGCGCCGGTCGCCATCCCTACGAAAACACCGGTAAACAGCACAGCATTCAAGCGACTGCGCGCCGGCGGGTCGATGCCGTAGACGATGGTCTGATGAGCGACCAAGGTCGCCTGGATGCCGAAATCGAAGCCGATGGCGGCCACCACGATCACGCCCAACTGGATCTCCGGCGGCACCACTCCGACCAAGCCGAGGGCAGCGAAGGATGCGGCAGTCAGCGCCGCGCCCAGGCGTGTCACGCGCTCCGGTCCGCGGCGATCGGCCAGGCGACCGGCCAAGGGTGCGGCGATTGCGCCAGCGGCACCTGCCAGGCCAAACGCGCCGGCCGCGGCGCTACCGAGTCCGAAATCGGCATGCAGCATGACGGCAAGCGTCGACCAGAATGCACTGAAGGCAACGGACAACAGACCCTGGGAAACGGCCGCGCGGCGCAGGGACGAATGTAGCGACCAGAGTTTGAGCATGGAGCCGAGCAAGGCGCCGTAGCCCAGCGACGTGGTCGGGGAGAACCGTGGCAACCCGCGCCAGGCGGCGAGCCCGATCAAGCCAATCGAGCCAGCCGCGAGCGCATAAACGGCACGCCAGCCGAGTTGCTCGGCGATCAGGCCGCTCATGACCCGCGAGAGCAGAATGCCCAGCAGCAGGCCAGGACCAGCTGATCGCTCCGCTCGGCAAGTACCTGTCGCGCTACCCGAACGTCAGCGTCGAATGGGTATTGCATGATCGCTCGCCCAACTTCACGGCCGAGGGAATCGATTGCGCCATCCAGGTGGGCGTCATCGAGGACCCGTCCGTCGTTGCCATCCGCCTCGGCGAAGTCCCGCGCATTGTGGTGACCCATCCGTCGCTGGCTGGCGACGGCCCTCTGCCGAGTACCACCGAGCAACTCCAGCGTCTGCCCTGGTTGGCCCTGCGGACCTACTACACCGACGAGGTCGTACTGACCTGCCAGGCGGACGGGCGCTCGCATCGCTTCGCGATCCAGCCACGCATGAGCACGGACAGCCTCTACGCCCTGCGCAGTGCGGCGCTGGCAGGGCTTGGCGCGTGCGTCAGCTCCGCCTGGGTGGTTGCGCAGGACATCGAAGAAGGCCGGCTGGTCCAGCTCGTGCC
>Ga0154485_1057_pt1 | contig 14609 bp, 20 predicted proteins | sample RifGroC2_FD_115964 | JGI IMG/M metagenome (GOLD analysis project Ga0154485, IMG submission 115964) | Pseudomonadales bacterium GWC2_63_15
CTTCGTTTTGAGGCCGGTTGGCAGAGTGGTTATGCAGCGGATTGCAAATCCGTGTACGCCGGTTCGATTCCGACATCGGCCTCCATATTGAAAAGCCCCAAGCAACTAGTTGCTTGGGGCTTTTTCTTTTGCGCGGCTAAAAGCCAAGCATCTTGATACGCCAATTAGTTTGGCAACGAGCGACTCCGTAAAGGCTATCTATACTTCGAGAGCGCCTTTCGCGCGAGGAGAACAGCCATGCGACGCCTCACAGCTTTTACCCTTGCCGTCCTGTTCAGCACGCCGCTGCTGGCGATGCACTGTCCCATGGACATGGCCAAGATTGATGAGCAGCTCGAAACCAATCCGCCCAAGGATGCCGCTACGCTGCAGCAAGTTCGTGAGTTGCGTGCTGAGGGCGAGCAGCTGCATCAGGCTGGCAAACATGCCGATTCGGTAAGGGTGCTTGGCAAAGCGCTGTATCTGTTGGGGCTGAAGCCCTGATCAGCGCGCCCGGCGCAAGCCGACCAGCAACCAGAACAGCAGTCCCAGTATCGGGAAGACGGCAATACCGATTGCCCAAAGCGCCTTTGCGCCTACGGTTCGCTCACTTTTGAAGACGCTGATGATCGCAAGCAGATTCGCGGCTATCAGCGCTACCGCGGCCGCTATGGCCAGGTACGTCATCGAATCGGACACTTCTCGCTCCTCCTGACAGTTCAACTATGAGGTCGTGAACTGCACAGGACGGTTCCGTTCGACAGTCGTGCCGCATTTGCAGCATTGCGATGGGATCACTCAGCCCAGCAGCTGCTCAAGCTCATCGCTGCTCGGCACCTTGCCCTCCACGACAATCTCCTCATCAACTGCGAGCGCAGGGGTGCGCATGACGCCCGCGGCGATGATGGCGTTTACGTCGGTGACTTTCTCGACCTCGAACTCCAGGCCGAGTCGCCGCGCGGCAGCTTCGGCGTTGGCGGAAAGCTGTTGGCACTTGGCGCAGCCAGACCCATAAACAGTCAGTTTCATTGTCGTCCTCACATCAGTTGGCCATAGAGATAGCCGCTGAGCGTGGCCATGACCACTACCAGCGAGCAGTACACGATCGTTTTCTGCGTGCCGAGCACGGTACGAATCACCAGCATGTTCGGTAGCGACAACGCAGGCCCCGCCAACAGGATTGCCAGTGCCGGGCCCTTGCCCATTCCTGCGCCCAACAGACCTTCCACGATGGGCACTTCGGTCAGGGTAGAAAAATACATGAAGGCGCCGAGGACCGAGGCGAGGAGGGTGGAGGTGAAGCTGTTGTCGCCCACAGCCCAGACGACCCATTCGCTGGGAATCAGCCCTTCGTGGCCGGGGCGGCCGAGCAGCATGCCGGCGATCAGCACCCCGCCAAGCAGTAACGGCATGATCTGTTTGGTGAAGTCCCAGCTCTGACCGACCCATTCCTGGCTTGCTGCGTTCTGGCGACTGGCCTGTAGCATCAACCCCGCGATGCCTATGACCATGGCAAGCTCCGGCCACTGAGGCGCAAGCAGAGCGCTCGCAGCGACCAGCGCGCCAATCATGAGCAACGGTCGTACCGACCAGTTCCAGCGACGCACCAGCAATGACGCCAGCAAGATGGCGAGGGTTGCGGTGATCGGCCACTTCCAGGCATGCACGGCCATCCAGGCCGAGTTCTCCGCGCTGGCCCAGTTGGCGAATACCAGAATGCCGATCATCAAGCTGAACAAGGCGACGATGTCGCCGAGCGGGTGCCCGTCGTCGTCGCCGGCGAAACCGCGGGCACTTTTGGCCGCGCGTGTAGCCTCCTCGCGGCGGTAGAGCAGGTGCATGATGGCGCCGATTACCAAGGCAAACACGATGGCACCAACGGCTCGAGCGATCCCGAGCTCGGCGCCAAGCACCTTGGCGGTCACCACGATGGCCATGACGTTGATCGCCGGCCCCGAATAGAGAAAGGCGATTGCTGCACCCAGGCCGGCACCACGCCTGTAGATGCCGCCAAACAGCGGCAGTACGGTGCAGGAGCACACCGCCAGCAGCGTGCCGGCGATGGATGCCACACCGAACGCCACGGGCTTCGGCGAAGCCGGACCAAGGTGCTTCATCACGGCGCCCTGGCTGATGTAGACGGCCATTGCGCCCGCGATGACGAAGGCTGGCAGCAGGCAGAGGATCACATGTTCACGGGCGTACCACTGCGTCAGGCGCAGGCCTTCTAATACCGCGTTTTCGAAACGGGGCTGGCCCATCGGCAGGAAGAAGATCAGCAGGAACGCCGCGCACATTCCGAGCAGCACTTTGGCTTCGGTGGGATGGCCCCGCCAGAAGTTAGCCAAGTGCGCTCTCAGCGAAAGTGGTGTGTCACTGGTCGAGGCAGGCTGCTCTTGTGCGGGGCTGTCCATGTCTGTGGTCCTCTCAGGCGTCTGCATCGATGGTAGTCAGCCTGCGCGCCGCCCTGCTGATCAGGGTCAAGCGAAGGTGAGTGGTTCCAGCTCAATCAGCCGGTAACGCCCGGTTGTACCAGTCACGGCTGCGGTTGATGCTGCGCACCAGCCAGAGCATGACCGGCACCTCGATCAATACGCCAACTACGGTTGCAAGGGCCGCGCCTGAATTGAAACCATAGAGCACGATTGCAACGGCAACCGCCAGTTCGAAGAAGTTCGAAGCACCGATCATCGCTGAAGGGCCGGCAACATCATGGCGAACCAGAAAGCGACGGTTGAGCCAGTAGCCCAGTCCGGCGATGAATAGTGTTTGCAGCAGGATCGGTACCGCGAGCATGGCGATGATCAACGGCTGGGCCACGATCGCTTCGCCCTGGAAGGAGAACAGCAGGACGAGGGTCGCCAGCAACGCCACGATGGAAAATGGCTGCACTTTCGCCAGTGCCGCCTGAAAGGCCGGCTCACAGCGCTTCATCAGCCGGCCGCGAATGAACTGGGCGATGGCCAGCGGAATGACGATGTACATCACTACCGAGAGCAACAGGGTATCCCAGGGCACTGGAATCGACGACACGCCGAGCAGCAGGGCGACGATTGGCGCAAAGGCAAACACCATTACCACGTCGTTCAGCGCCACCTGGGTCAGGGTGAAATTGGCGTTGCCGTTGCAGAGATTGCTCCAGACGAAAACCATCGCCGTGCAGGGTGCGGCGCCTAGGAGGATCAGGCCAGCCATGTAGCTATCGAGCTCGGAAGCCGGGAGCCACGGCGCGAAGACATGCTTTATGAATACCCAGCCGAGCAGGGCCATGGTGAATGGCTTGACCGCCCAGTTGACGAACAGCGTGATGCCCATGCTCGCCCGTTGTGCATAAACCTCCCGCAGCGCCGAGAAATCAATCTTCATCAGCATCGGGATGATCATCACCCAGATCAGCAGGCCGACCGGAATGTTCACATGGGCGATTTCCAGCGCGCCGACCGCTTGTGCGGCAGCGGGCAGTCCCAGACCGAGGAGGGTGCCGGCAACGATGCAGAGAAAGACCCAGAGCGTCAGATAACGCTCGAAGAATCCGAGCGGGACGCCGGCCGCTTTCTTCCCGGCCACTTCACATTGACTGGACATCGTTAATTACACCTTTTCGCGTGATGATCGGGATTGCATCGGTGGTTGCTAGGGGCGCTGCAGGGACGTTGCGGCAAGTGCCTGAACGAGCTCATCGACGGTACTTCGCGCCGTGCGGGTGACGCCGATCAGCGTGGCAGATGCCATGCCGGTCCAGTCGCCGTAGCCCACCAGCCAGAGATTGGGTTGCTTCACGACACGGGTGCCTTCTACCTGTACTTTGCCATCGGCCTCGATGATGCCGAGTTCTCGAAGATGATCCAGTGCCGGGCGGAAACCTGTGCACCAGATCACCGCGTCCAGGTCCTCACGACGCCCATCCGCCCACTCGACTCCCGTTTCGGTGAAGCGCGCGAAGGGGCGCTCGGCCACCAGAACGCCACGCTCGCGGGCTTTGCGCACCGGCGGCACCATGACGATGTCACCGAAGCCGCCGGCCGGCTCGTCGATGCTGCGTCCCTCCTGCTGCGCCTTCCAGCGCGCGGTGGCGCGCTCGAACAGCACGCGGCCGTCGACATCGTCGGGCAGAAACGCAGGTGGCTCCTGAGTGACCCAGCGTGTCTCGCTGACTCTGGATAGCTCGGCGAGGACCTGCGCGCCGGAGTTTCCACCGCCTACCACCATCACCCGTTTACCTGCGAAGGGACCAGGGTCACGGTAGTGAGCCGAGTGAATCTGCGCACCCTGAAAAAGCTCGCGCCCTTCATAAGGCGGAATGAAAGGCTTGCTCCAGGTGCCCGTCGCACTGATGACTGCGCGAGCCAGCCAATGCTGATCGCCTGCTTGCACACGCCAGAGATCGTCGAGGCGGCTGATCGTATCGACTCGAACCGATCGCTGAATGGGAAACCGGTAGCGATCTTCGTAACGTCGCAAATAATCGATAACATCGCTTCGCGTTGGATTGCCCGGCTCGACCGGAGCAGGCATCGGCCAGCCGGCAATCGAGCTCCAGGCGGCGGGTGAGAACAGTCTCAGCGACTCCCAGGCGTGCAGCCATGCGCCGCCGGGACTGGGCTGTTCATCCAACAGCAGATAGGACAGCGACGTGCGGCGCAGAAAGTACGCAGTCGTCAGGGCGGACTGTCCTGCGCCAATGATGATGACATCGAGAACATTGGGTGCTGTCATCAAGCGGCTCCCGTGAAGGCGGATATTCGTTCGAATAAATATATGCGATGCGGAATATACGCCTCTTGTTCCGGCACAACAAACTCGCCTTCGACAGCGCCCAGTAAATAGCCAGCCTAGCTCGAGAGAGAGAGCTTTACTTGCTTATACGCTAAGCAATATATTCGCCCAAGCATATCTTATGGGGAACGGCTTCATGGCCTACAAATCGCGTGTCCTGTTCGTCTGCGTCGCCAACTCGGCACGCTCCCAGCTCGCCGAGGCGTTGCTGCGGCATACCGATTCGGAGCACTTCGAGGTGTTCAGTGCAGGCACCGCTCCCACCCAGGTCGATCTACGAGCGTTGGCAGCGCTCGAGCAGCTTGGCGTTGCGACAGTGGGATTGCACAGCAAATCGCTGGAGGAAGTGGAAGGGCAACCGTTCGATTTCGTGATCACGCTGTGTGATAAGTCGTCATTGGAATGCCTTGCACTGCCTGGTGCGGGCGAGTACATCGCCTGGAACTTCGAAGACCCTGCCACTAGCGACCAGCCGGATGCCTACCGGCATACGCTTCACGAGATACATGAGCGGATCAAGATGTTCGTGTTGGTCAAGAACAAGCGCTGAGAAGATATCAATGGTCGAGCACCTGACACCTACCACTGTATTCAAATGCCTGGCAGACGAGACTCGCGTGCGGATCGCGTTGCTCGTCGCCCGTGAAGGCGAATTATGTGTCTGCGAGCTGACCTGTGCGCTGGATGAAAGCCAGCCAAAGATCTCGCGGCATCTGGCGCTGCTGCGCGGATGCGGAATTCTGGAAGACCGCCGCCAGGGCCAGTGGGTTTACTACCGACTCCACCCGCACCTGCCTGACTGGGTGACCGACATGCTGCAGCCGATCCTGGCCGCCAACAAGAATTGGCTGGGCGATAACGTGCAGCGCCTCGAAAGTATGCGCAACCGCCCAGAACGCGCCAGCTCATGCGCCTGAATCAAGAACGACCATGAAGATTCTCTTTCTCTGCACCGCCAACAGCTGCCGCAGCATTCTGGCCGAGGCGCTGTTTAACCAACTCGCGCCGGCCGGCATGCGCGCGTTCAGCGCCGGCAGCGAGCCAAGAGGCGAAATCAATCCACTGACGCTTGAGGCGCTGGCGCGGGCCGGCATTGCGGCTGATGGCTTGTATAGCAAGAGCAGCGATGCGCATCAGGCGCTGAATCCCGACTTCGTCATTACCGTCTGCGACAAGGCCGCTGGCGAAGCGTGCCCGGTGCATTTCGGGCCAGCCACCAAGGCGCACTGGGGGCTTGCCGATCCTTCCGAGAGCGTCGGTAGTCCCGAGGAAATAAAAGCGGCGTTCGATGCCACGCTGGTCAGGCTCAAGCTACGTTTCACCGCGTTTCTCGCGCTACCGCTCGCTCAGCTGGATGCCGCTACGCTGAGAACCGAGCTGGCGCGCATCGGCACACTTTGAACCTAGCAGGACATGCCTAATGAACGACGATCTGCCCAATATCGACCCAGATCTGCTGGATATGCCTGACCTGGACAAGCTTGCTCTGCCGGCAGGTCCAGAACACAGGCCACGCATCCTGCTGCTCTATGGCTCTAACCGGGAGCGCTCCTACAGTCGTCTGCTGGTACAGGAAGCTGCGCGCCTGCTCGAGCGTTTCGGTGCCGAGACGCGCATATTCAATCCGTCCGGATTGCCCCTGCCGGACGATGCACCGGACAGCCATCCGAAGGTGCAGGAGCTGCGCGAGCTGATGCAGTGGTCGGAAGGTCAGGTGTGGTGTTCGCCGGAGCGTCACGGCTCGATGAGCGCGGTGTTCAAGGCGCAGATCGACTGGGTGCCGCTGGCCATGGGCGCGGTGCGGCCGACACAGGGCAAGACGTTGGCGATCATGCAGGTCAGTGGCGGCTCTCAGTCGTTCAACGCGCTGAACCAGATGCGCGTGCTGGGCCGCTGGATGCGCATGATCACCATCCCGAACCAGTCCTCGGTGGCCAAGGCCTTTCTCGAATTCGACGACGCCGGCCGGATGAAGCCCTCGGCCTACTACGACCGCGTGGTGGATGTGATGGAGGAGCTGATCAAGTTCACCCTGCTGGTACGCGGTCGGGCCGACTACCTGGTCGATCGCTATTCGGAACGCAAGGAGTCGGCCGAAGCGCTGTCCCGTCGCGTCAATCAACGCTCCATCTGACTTTCAGGAATCGCCCGCGTGTCCCATCCCTACGACATCCTCGATGTACCCGGCAGCGCCGGTCAGCTGATCTTCACACCGTGCCCCGGCAGCAAGGGCACCAGCGTCGACGAGGCGCTGGCTACCCTGCTAGCGGCCGGCGCTGACGCGCTGATCACCCTGATGCCTGCTGAAGAGCTGGCGCGCAACGAAGCGACGCAGCTGGCGCAGCTCTGCGCCGAGCGCGGCCTCGAGTGGTTTCACCTGCCGGTGGCTGACGAACAGGTGCCGCTGGCGGCCTTCGACCAGGCTTGGGAACAGTCGGCGGATCGGATCAATGAGCTGCTGGATGCCGGCAAGCGCATCGCCATTCACTGCAAGGGCGGCTCCGGTCGTACGGGCCTGATCGCAGCGCGCATCCTGATAGACCGCGACGTGCCGCGCGCAACCGCCATCGCCAGCGTCCAGGCGTTGCGCCCCAAGGCTATCCAGCATCCGGCCCATGTCGGCTGGATCGAACGCTTCGGCGCATGACGGGCTTCGCATGCTGAATACGCTTGGCCTGTTCGTCATTACCGCGATAGCGGAGATCGTCGGCTGCTATCTGCCATACCTCTGGCTGAAACAGGGCAAGAGTATCTGGTTGCTGTTGCCGGCTGCGCTTTCCCTCGCGCTGTTCGCCTGGCTGCTGTCGCTGCATCCCACCGCCGCCGGGCGCGTGTATGCGGCGTACGGCGGCGTGTATGTCGGCGTGGCGCTGGTCTGGCTGTGGCTGGTCGATGGTGTTCGCCCGACCTGGTGGGACCTGCTTGGCTGCGCCGTTGCGATGCTGGGCATGGCGATCATCATGTTTGCGCCACGAACTTCCTGATTCACCTTTCAAAAGCGAGTCATCCATGAGCATCAAAGTTGGCATCAACGGCTTCGGCCGCATCGGACGTCTGGCACTGCGCGCGGCATGGGATTGGCCGGAGCTGGACTTCGTGCAGATCAACGATCCGGCAGGGGACGCGGCGACCCATGCGCACCTGCTGAACTTCGACTCCATTCACGGTCGCTGGCAACACGAAGCGGGATCCGATGGCGACTGTCTGGTGATCGACGGTCAGCGGGTAAAGGTCAGCGCCAACAAGGCGATCAGCGAAACCGACTGGTCGGGCTGCGATCTGGTCATCGAGGCCAGCGGCAAGATGAAGACCGTTGCCGTGCTGCAGCAATATCTGGAGCAGGGCGTCAAACGCGTCGTGGTCAGCGCGCCGGTGAAGGAGCCGGGTGCACTGAACATCGTCATGGGCGTCAACGATAGTCTGTTCGATCCGGCGCAGCATCGCATCGTCACCGCGGCATCCTGCACCACCAACTGCCTGGCGCCGGTGGTCAAGGTGATCCATGAGCAGCTCGGCATCCGCCACGGGTCGATCACCACCATCCATGACCTGACCAATACCCAGAGCATTCTCGATCAGCCGCACAAGGACCTGCGCCGCGCTCGGGCCTCGGGCATGAGCCTGATTCCCACGACTACCGGCTCGGCCACGGCGATCGCTGAAATCTTCCCGGAGCTGCGCGGCAAGCTGAACGGCCATGCCGTGCGCGTGCCGCTGGCCAATGCCTCGCTGACCGATTGCGTGTTCGAAGTGGAGCGCGCTACCGATGCCGCTGAGGTGAACCAGCTGCTCAAGGCCGCGGCAGAGGGCGAGCTGAAGGGCATCCTCGGATATGAGGAGCGGCCGCTGGTTTCCATCGACTACCGCACCGACCCGCGCTCGTCGATCATCGATGCGCTGTCGACCATGGTGGTCAACGGCACTCAGGTGAAGATCTACGCCTGGTACGACAACGAATGGGGCTACGCCAACCGCACCGTGGAGCTGGCGCGCATGGTGGGGCTGGCAGGGTGAGATGCCGCTGAGAGGCGTTCGCTGAGAGCGGTGCGGGCTATGGAAGAAGGGCAGGTAGGGTGGGCTGGAGCCCACCCTACGGCAAATCCGTGACTCGAATCCCCGACTCTTTTCTCGGCATGCCACGCCATCGCCAATCTAGCTGCGCAGTACACCTGCTCAATCAATCCGGAACCGACCATGCAAGCCTTTGCCAGACTGTCCCCCGAGGTGCGCCAGTACCTGATCGTCACCGGTAACTACTGGGCGTTCACGCTCACCGACGGCGCGCTGCGCATGCTGGTGGTGCTGCATTTCCATTCGTTGGGCTACACGCCACTGCAGATCGCGGCGCTGTTCCTGTTCTACGAGGTGTTTGGTGTTGTCACCAATCTGGTTGGCGGCTATCTCGGCGCTCGACTCGGCCTGAACCGGACGATGAACCTTGGCCTGGCGATGCAGGTGGTGGCGCTGCTGATGCTCACCGTGCCAGCGGCGTGGCTGACGGTGCCTTGGGTGATGGGTGCGCAGGCGTTGTCCGGTATCGCCAAGGACCTGAACAAGATGTCGGCCAAGAGCTCGATCAAGCTCCTGGTACCCGACAGCCAGCAGGGCACGCTGTACAAGTGGGTGGCCATCCTCACCGGCTCGAAGAACGCCCTCAAGGGCGTGGGGTTTTTCCTCGGTGGCGCACTGCTGACGCTGCTGGGATTCGGCGGCGCGGTCCTGGCGATGGCTGCGGTGCTAGCCGTGATCTGGATCGGCAGCCTGGTGCTGTTGAAAAAGGATCTTGGCAAGGCGAAGGCCAAACCGAAGTTCAAGGACATCCTCTCCAAAAGCCAGGCAATCAACGTGCTGTCGGCCGCGCGGCTATTTCTCTTCGGGGCTCGTGATGTCTGGTTCGTCATCGCGCTACCGGTGTACCTGAGCACCGTCTTCGGCTGGAATTTCTGGATGGTCGGTGGCTTTCTGGCCTGCTGGATCATCGGCTACGGCATCGTCCAGTCGATGGCGCCGGCCATTACCGGCAAGCGCAGCGGCAAGGTACCGGATGGGCGTGCGGCCTTCATCTGGGCCGCGCTGCTGGCGGCGCTACCCGCGGCAATCGCTGTGGGCCTGACAACTGATGCATCGCCCCAATGGGTGCTGATCGGTGGGCTGCTGCTATTCGGTGCGCTGTTCGCGGTGAACTCCTCGTTGCATAGCTACCTGATTGTCAGCTATGCCAAGGAAGACGGCGTTTCGCTGGACGTGGGCTTCTACTACATGTCCAACGCCATGGGGCGGTTGATCGGTACCCTGCTCTCCGGCTGGGTGTTCCAGGCCTATGGGTTGCAGGCTTGCCTGTGGGTTTCGTCACTCTTCGTGCTGCTCGCCGCGATTATCTCGCTGCGTCTGCCTCGTCACACGCAATAGCTGATTAGGGAAGGTCGGGCGCGCACGCCCGACCCGTATCGCTTAGTAGGTGTACTGCAGTTGTGCCCAGAGTTTCTCGGTGTCCACCGAATAGTCGTCCGCGTCATAGCCGGCGTACTTGACCGTTGCGACCAGCCCTTTGACCAGCGGGATGGCGCGGCTGTAACCGATGTTGATCTCTTCCCCGTACTGCTCGCCGCCGCGTTCGGCGCGGAAATCGTGGTACCAGGCCTGCAGCGTGCCGCCGAAGAGCGATAGTGTGCCCCCCAGGTAAACGTCCTGCACACCGTCCGCCGGCGTCAAGAGGAAGGTATCGGCCCAGCCCTGAAAGGCGTGCTTGGTGGCCAACGGCGTCTGGAAGGCGCGATTGCCCGGCCCCGAGTCGCCGCCCAGTACTTCCACGCCCGCTTTAAGAGTCGCACCCTTGAGGGCGTAGCCAAGTTCGGCCAGGTAGTACTCGCTGCTCAGCTCCTGTGGATTGTCGGCGTAGTCCTGCTGGCGTGCATATTCAAGCGCATAGCTGATGCCGTGGAGGGCACCGTTCAGACGCAGACCTGTGGTCTTGCTGGACAGGGTGCCGAGCGCAGCGGCGGGTGCAGCGGCGATGTTGTCCAGTCCCAGCAGATAGCTGTAGGCGGTGGCCGTCAGCGCCGGTGAGTGAGCGTAGCGGGCGTTGAACAGATGGCTGTGGCCTTCGATATTGGCCGGGTTGGCGCGATTGTCGAAACGGTTGTCGCCCGGGCCGAAGATCGTGTTGATGTTGTTGATGTAGGCGTAAGTCAGGGTCAGCTTGTCGAGCGGTTGCAGCTGGCCCAGCACGCCGTCGTAGGTTTGTTCGTTCTGCCGCCAACCGACGCCACCGACGAAGCGCTGGTTGTCCAGATTGATGCGCTGACGGCCGACAATGGCGCTGCCGAGTTCGTGGTCGTAGCGCAACAGCGCCTGGTTGATTTCGCTGCCGTCGGGGTCGGCTACCACGGAGTAATCGGTCTGGCCGTTGCGTGTGCTGTTGTAGGCCGCATCACCCAGGCGGCTTACGTTGTCTGCCTCGACCAGAGCCGACAGGCCGTACCACTTGCCGGTCTGAAAGCCGACGCGGGTGCGCAGCGTCTGGGCGTTGGCGTGCTCAAGTGCGTTGTCCTGATCGACGTGCTCGTAGCGATAGCGCACATCCAGAATCGGTTTCGCGTCGGTGAACAAGCTGCTGAAGGTTTCCTGAGCGAAAACCGCCGGACTGCATAACAGGCCAGCGCTCAGCAGGTAGGGGGTCAGATGATGGGGATGCAGGTTCTTCATGTGCCGCTCCTTGGTTGACATCGGAGCGAAAGATAGGCTGCTTACTATTTTTGCCATTGACAGCCGTCAAGGCCACAGAAAAGCTCTGGAACAGGCCTTGCAACCCGTTCGCGAGGCCTGACAGGAGTCGAGCTTAGCTAGCTGTGTACGGCGGTTCTCAGCATGCCGATATCATGTGCGGCGCGCTGAATCAGTGCGGCAGCGTTCGGCCCGGCCTTGTCATGACCGTTACGACGCCCGCGGCGCCAATGCACCATGGGCTGGAGTGCACTGATATCCGATCGGGTAACCAGTTCTTCGAGTGATCGCTTGCTCATGTTCGCGTCCTCACGTCGTGAGTTCGGTGGAGCGTCCTTGCGCCATGGGGAGTCCATGAGCAGACGATGCGCGATGATTGTTACAGCGGTTTGGCAGCACGGCGCAATCGGATGGCCGGTGCAGGGAGGAGAAGACGGCTAACGCGCCAGCATCAGACTTCGGTGATCGCGCTGACGCTGGTGATGCCAGCGTTCCAGATCATCTCGTAGTGTGCGGTCTGAACGATGGACAGTACGCGCCGCGGCGTCATGAGTGCCCAGCAGTGCCGGCCTGGGCTACGTACCGAGTGATACCGCAACCCGGGGAATCCCTCTTGCCTGGCGAGGCGACCGAACTGGCGGGACTGGAAGTAATCATCCGCGTCGTAGATCGGATCCGACATCGACACGCTCGTGGCATCCAGCAGCCCGGCCTCGTTGAATTGACATGACAACCCGCGGAAAACGAACCGCTCGAAGTTCAAGCCTACGACATTCGACCAGTAGTGCTCCTGGTGATACCGCACCTCGGCCAGTGCCGTTTCCATGCTGTCGGCCAGATACAACACGCCGTAGCTGCCATCGCTGAAACGAGAGCCGGCTGGATTCACGTGGGTGAACGGCGCCGTAGCGTAGGAGCAGCCCGGAATGCCGAATGGTATTTCTGACCGAGGAATCAGCTCGAGGCGGCCAGTTTCGTTGTGCAATCTCGGGTTTGTCAGCGCCTGCAACTGATAGAGGATTTCAAATTCCTCGGCGTCGGCTACGTCATCGAACAAATCGATGGGGGGATACTTGGAGTTCACCAGCCGATAGGCCTGACAACGGGCATCGGCCCGCACTGGAAGCCCTTTCGGCACTACCACTGCGCGCCTCGCAGGCTGTCGATACGGCGGAACGACTCGTACAGGGAAATCATGTCCCCCTGAGCCATTACCTCCAGTGGCGATCGCCCGTTGAAGAATTCGTTGTGATTGGGCATTGCCGGAAAGCCGTAAGTGTTTTCCGGGTTATCGAAGATCAGCCGAAGTGCTGCGTGGATGTTGAGAATAAAACTGACGCGCTGCATCTGGTCGGGGTCCAGACTGACCGACCAATCTGCATTGCGGAGTTTGGCCCGTGCGTGAGTACTGCGGGAGATACGCAGTATCCGACAGGCCTGTTCGGTAGACGCCTGCCATTTTTCGAGAACGTTCACCGCGGTTCGAAGGCCGGCGGCGCACTGGTCTTTGGTAAACGCGGGTGCCTGAAGAGTCGCAGTCATGGCAATTGCTCGATTAATTCCATGGACTCAGGATAGCATCTTATGTGTCTGTAGACACAATTATGTACGCGCTATCTTTCTGGACACTCAGTTTGAGGAAATCTCACCGAGACCAAATAGAACGACCAGTTTGAGCCATACACCACCCAGAGCGCGGAGTCAGCTGGGGGGTACAACCGAAACGATGCACCATCTATCGCAGCCGGCTGCCGTGATGGCAGAATCACATCAAAGCAAATCCAACAAGGAGGTTTTAGTGAGCCACATGTCCCGTATAGTCGTCCGTATCGTCGCGTCAGCATTAGCGATATTTGCCCTCTCCGGATGCGCAACCAGAAAGGATTTTTATGCTATGGGGGGTAGCCGCGCTGACGGCAGCGTCGATATGGCGTACGACTTTCGCCCTTTCGAAAAGCCCGTTGTTAATCAGCAGCAGGCGTATGCGATTGCTAAGCAAAAATGTAGTGTCTGGGGATATAGCCAGGCCGAGCCATTCGGTGGTCAGACCGTGAACTGCCAGCAGCGCGACGGCTGGGGGAACTGTGTGGCGGGCCAGGTGATCGTTAAGTATCAATGCATTGGCAACATCGACGCCTCCAGCCCAACGATTCCTGCATCGGCACAACATCTGTCATCAACTACTAGTAGTTCTGCTAGTGCAAACCTGCTCAGCCCGGATCAGTGGAAGCAGGTTCAGCTGCAGCGGTTGCAGGGCGAGACGGGCCTCAGCTATGAGGAATACAGTCGGCGCTACAAGCAGATAATGGAAGAGTGACAGCACGGTCTCGCACCAGTCGCGCTTACCCCTATTGGCAGATGGATCGGATCTGAGCCATCGCTCAGGCGTCTCCGTAGCGGAGACGCCTGCAATCGCCCTACTTTTCCACCCTTGACGGTAAATCCAGTTTCCGCCCGAACTCACCGGCGCTCAAACCCCACCGTTTAGTGGTATTTACCGCGCCACCACCACGGCTATTCCCTCGAATGTGAGGGTTTTAACTGAGTCTCCAAGTCACTTTTACTTGTGAGCGGCCGTCACCTGTACCGGCCCAGCCCGCTTGGCGTTTGCCCAGCAAAGCGACCGATTACCGCGACTTCTTGCCTATCGCAACTGCTCACCACTGATGGCAGAATCGAATCAAAGGATTGCCAACAGCGGTATCAAGGAGGGGGTTATGGAGTTTCAAGAGAAACTGGCCAGTCTGGCTGCGAAGATCCGTCAGCAAAAGTCGGTCATTCAGACCGAAGAAGCTACCAAGAACGCCTTTGTCATGCCCTTCATACAGAGCGTGCTCGGCTACGACGTCTTCGACCCTACAGAAGTGGTTCCCGAGTTCGTTTGTGACGTCGGAACCAAGAAAGGCGAGAAGATCGACTATGCCATCCTCAAGGATGGGCAGATCCAGATCCTGATCGAAAGCAAGAAGATCGGCGAGCCACTGAATATCAACCACGCCAGCCAGCTCTTCCGCTACTTCCACGTTACGACAGCCAGAATCTCGATCCTCACCAATGGCCAGGTCTACCGCTTCTTCACTGACCTGGACGCCCCAAACAAGATGGACGAAAAGCCGTTCCTCGAATTCGAC
>Ga0154485_1034_pt1 | contig 14327 bp, 11 predicted proteins | sample RifGroC2_FD_115964 | JGI IMG/M metagenome (GOLD analysis project Ga0154485, IMG submission 115964) | Pseudomonadales bacterium GWC2_63_15
CATCATGTAGGTGACCAGTTCGCGCAGCGCGGTCTTGTATTCGCGGTCGACGGTCTTGCATCATGTAGGTGACCAGTTCGCGCAGCGCGGTCTTGTATTCGCGGTCGACGGTCTTGTCGTACTGCGCCACCGACAGCGCCAGTTCGGCATCGAAACGAGCGAAGGCATCCAGCGATTCCTGCACCATCCGACGCACCTGGTCGCCGATGTGACGCACCTCGACGTAACCCTTGGGCGACTCGCCTTCCTCGCACAGCTGGATGGCGCGGCGGGCGATCTTGGTCGCCTCGTCACCGATGCGCTCGAGGTCGATCACCGACTTGGAAATGCTGATGATCAAACGCAGGTCGGAGGCCGCCGGCTGACGGCGGGCGAGAATGCGCACGCACTCCTCGTCGATGTTGCGCTCCATCTGGTTGATCTGGTCGTCCACCTCGCGCACCTGCTGGGCGAGGCCCGAATCGGCCTGAATCAGCGCGGTGACCGCGTCGTTGACCTGCTTCTCCACCAGCCCGCCCATGGCCAGCAGGTGGCTGCGCACCTCCTCCAGCTCGGCGTTGAACTGCTGGGAGATGTGTTGGGTGTGGCTGTCTTTGCTGATCATTGTTCTCGCTCCGAGGAGACTGCCGCTAAGCGGCTCTGGTGCGCAGCGCACCCAGGTAGATTGAATCCCACGCAAGCCCGTCTGGGCTTTGGCAGAGTGTGTCAGGCAAGGAGGCGGAACGCAGACAGTACGATTTGTACGGCAAGTTCCGCCGACGCCGCCTGGCGCCCTCTGACATGGCCAGACTAGCCGTAGCGGCCCGTGATGTAGTCTTCCGTCTGCTTCTTGGCCGGGTTGGTGAACAGCGTATCGGTATCGCCGTACTCGATCAGTTTGCCCATGTACATGAACGCCGTGTAGTCGGAAACCCGCGCGGCCTGCTGCATGTTGTGGGTGACGATGACGATGGTGTACTTGGCCTTCAGTTCGTAGATCAGTTCTTCGACCTTCAGCGAAGAGATCGGGTCGAGGGCCGAACTCGGCTCGTCGAGCAGCAGTACTTCCGGCTGCACGGCGATGGTGCGGGCGATGACCAGACGCTGCTGCTGACCGCCGGAGAGGCCGAGAGCCGATTCGTGCAGACGGTCCTTCACCTCATCCCACAGCGCAGCGCCCTTGAGCGCCCATTCGACAGTCTCGTCGAGCACGCGCTTCTGCTTGATGCCCTGGATGCGCAGGCCGTAGACCACGTTCTCGTAGATGCTCTTGGGGAACGGGTTGGGCTTCTGGAACACCATGCCGACGCGGCGACGCAGGTCGGCCACGTCCTCGCCCTTGCGGTAGATGTTATGGCCGTCGAGGTTGATGGCGCCTTCGATGCGGCAGCCGTCGACCAGGTCGTTCATGCGGTTGAAGCAGCGCAGCAGGGTCGACTTGCCGCAGCCGGACGGGCCGATGAAGGCAGTCACGCGCTGCTTGGGAATGTTCATGCTGACGTTGAACAGTGCCTGCTTCTGCCCGTAATAGAGGCTCAGATCGGGCACTTCGATGGCCACGGCTTCGTTGTTCAGGCTCAGCGCTCGCTTTTCACGACCCAGCGCCGAAATGTCGATGGAATGCGTCTTTGCTTGTGACATGAGATGTCTCCGTATCGCTGGAGGCTAGAAGCGGGCCGCGATCGCGGCACCGGCCTCCAGCGTGTTATCGGCTGTTAGTGGTCGAGCGCTTTGTATTTTTCGCGCAAATGGTTACGAATGACGACCGCAGTCAGGTTCAAGATGGCGATCACCAGCACCAGCAGCAGCGCTGTGGCATAGACCAGCGGCCGCGCGGCCTCGACGTTGGGGCTCTGGAAGCCGACGTCATAGATATGGAAGCCCAGGTGCATGATCTTCTGATCCAGATGCAGATACGGGTAGTTGCCATTGAGCGGCAGGCTCGGCGCCAGCTTGACCACCCCGACCAGCATCAGCGGTGCCACTTCGCCGGCGGCACGCGCAACGGCAAGGATCAGGCCGGTCATCATGGCCGGGCTGGCCATTGGCAGCACCACCTTCCACAGGGTCTCGGACTTGGTCGCCCCGAGTGCCAGCGAGCCTTCACGCAGAATCCGCGGAATGCGCGCCAGGCCTTCCTCGGTGGCGACGATGACCACCGGCAGGGTGAGGATCGCCAGGGTCAGCGAGGCCCACATCAGGCCCGGCGTGCCGAACACCGGTGCCGGCGCCGCTTCGGGGTAGAAGATGCGGTCCAGCGACCCGCCCAGGACGTAGACGAAGAAGCCCAGGCCGAACACGCCGTAAACGATCGAGGGCACGCCGGCGAGGTTGTTCACCGCAATGCGGATGATGCGGGTCAGCACGCCCTGCTTGGCGTATTCGCGCAGGTAGACCGCGGCGATCACGCCGAATGGCGTCACGATCACCGCCATGATCAGGGTCATCAGCACGGTACCGAAGATCGCGGGGAAGATGCCGCCCTCAGTGTTGGCCTCACGCGGCTCGTCGCTGACGAACTCCCAGAGCTTGGCAAAGTAGAAACCCATCTTTTCAGGCAACGACATCGCGTTCGGACGGTACGCTCGGACAACCTTGCCCAGGCTGATTTCCTTTTCCTGGCCGTCCATGGTGCGCATGGTGACGCTGTCGCGGTTGAACTCCCCGTACAGCGCGACCAGCTGGCTTTCCAGCTGTTTGTATTCGGCGTCCCACTCAGCACGCTCGGCATCCAGAGCGGCTTGTGCAGCCGCATCGAGCTGCCCATCCAGCTCAAGTTTGCGGGTCTTCAGACGCAGACGCTCCAGACCGTGGTTGATCCGGCCGATGTCCACCGCCTCCAGCCGAGCGATCCGGGCATGCAGCTCGTCGATGCGGTCGATGCGCTGTTGAAGCTCACCCCAGGCGGCCGCGCCCTCTGCAACCAGATTGCCCTCTTCCTTCACAGCGAGCAGCTCGCCATAGAAGTTTCCCCATTCGCGGCGCTCCAGTGCGACCAGATCGGCGGGCTTGCGCTGATTGCTCAACCACTCCCCGACGACCCACGAAAAGTCCGCGCCGTAGACTTCACGGTTACCAACCTTGAGAAGCTCGCGAGTCATGAACTCGCCGCCCTCAACGTCGACCGGAAGCCCGCTGGCTGCCAGACGTGCCCGCGGCACTTCTTCTACCTGCACCACCTCACCAGCCATCACGCGCGGCTCTGCACCGGGAATCTGGTAATCAGCCACAACAACGTCGGACGGCCAGAAATGCTCCAGACCACGCACCGCTATCACCGCCAGCAACCCGAGCGTCATGATCACGGCGATGGAAACGGCGCCAGCGTTCATCCAGATCCAGGGGGTGCCGCTCTTGATCCAGGTGTTCAGCGAATCCTTTTTCACGGATCGATACCTTTGTCGAAATCTTTCGTAGCCACATCGGGCTGCGTCTGCGCCCGAAGGCGCGGCTCTTGTTACAGGCTGGCGTACTTGCGGCGCAGGCGCTGGCGGATGACCTCAGCCAGCGTATTCATCACGAAGGTGAACATCAGCAGCACCATCGCGGCGAGGAAGAGCACGCGGTAATGCGTTCCACCTACTTCCGACTCCGGCATCTCCACTGCCACGTTGGCCGCCAAGGTGCGCATGCCTTCGAAGATGTTGGCCTCCATGATCGGCGTGTTGCCGGTGGCCATCAGCACGATCATGGTTTCGCCCACGGCCCGGCCCATGCCGATCATCAGCGCGGAGAAGATGCCAGGGCTGGCGGTCAGCAGCACCACGCGGGTGAGCGTCTGCCAGGGCGTGGCACCGAGCGCCAGGGAGCCCAGGGTGAGACTCTTGGGCACGCTGAACACGGCGTCTTCGGCGATCGAATAGATGGTCGGGATCACCGCAAAGCCCATTGCCAGGCCGATGACTAGAGCGTTGCGCTGATCGAACGGAATACCCAGATCGTTGGACAGCCAGTGACGCATGTCGCCATCGAACAGCCAGTTCTCCAGGTGACCGCTGGCGGCAATCGAGCCCCATCCAACCAGCAGGATCACAGGAATCAGCAGCACGGCTTCCCAGCCATCCGGAACGCTAAGCCGCAGACGCTCAGGCAGCCGACTCCAGGCCCAGCTGGCGAGTAGAACGCCTATCGGCGTCAACAGCAGCAGGCTAAAGGTGCCCGGCAAGTGGTTCTCCAGGAAGGGAGCCAGGAACAGGCCGGCGAAGAACCCGAGAATCACCGTCGGCAGCGCTTCCATCAGTTCGATGACCGGCTTGACCTTGCGGCGCAACGTAGGCGCCATGAAGTAGGCGGTGTAGAAAGCCGCGCAGATTGCCAGCGGTGCGGCCAGGAGCATCGCGTAGAAGGCAGCCTTGAGCGTGCCGAAAGCGAGCGGCGAGAGACTCAGCTTGGGTTCGAAATCACCGTTTGCCGAAGTGGACTGCCAGACGTAATCCGGTTCCGGATAGCTCTCGTACCAGACTTTGCCCCACAGCGCGCTCCAGGAAATCTCAGGGTGCGGGTTGTCGATGACAAAGCGCTGCAGCTGGTCACCCGACTCCACCAGCAAGCGGGTGGCACGCGGTGACATCGCGGCAACAGCGGCGCCGTCAGCCACCTGCTCAGTCAATAGGGTGCGATGGGCCGTGCTATGGAAGATGCCCAAAGTGCCATCGCTGTCGAGGGCGAGGAAACCTTTACGTCGCTCCTCCGGAAGGATCTGCCTGACCGGCTGATCGGCCAGCTTGAAGTTACGTACGTTCTTCAGCTCCGCCTGGCCATCGTCCCCGCGCACCATGAACCACTGGCCGATGCCACCGGAAGAGTCGCCGACCATCAGCGATATGCCACCGAGCAGCGAGGCTACCGTGGTGATTTCACCCGTGCCACCGAGCAGCTTGTAGCGGCCATTGAGTTGCTTGCGGCGCAGGTCGAAGACATCGACACTGGCCCGCCCGCTTACGGCGAACATCCACATGTGACGCGGGTCGATGCGCAACGCCTTGATCGGCTCCGATAGCTGGGGGAGCTCCATGCGCTCCTCTTCCAGCGTGACTTCGCCAGTCATCAGATTTTCGCTTGAGGCGATCTTCAAGGCGTGCAGCGCCGCGTCGGTTGCCCCGGCGACCATAAGCGTGTCGCCGTTCAAGCTGATGGCGGCGTGCTCGATTGGCCGACCTAGCGGGTCCAGGTTCAGCGGCTCTTCGCCAAAGGGGTAGTCCAACTGAGGCGTGATGGTTTTCTTACCGTCCGGATAGCTGACCTTGTAGTTGTGTTCGATAACCAGGACCTGGCCGTTGCTCAGGCCCAGCACCATGCGGCGGTTGCCTGGCGTGTCCTGGCCGACCGAAACAATCTGGCTGTCCGCTGGCAATGGCAGCTCGACGCTGCGTATAGCCTCGCCGGTTTTCACGCTGAAGAAGCGCACAGTGGCATCGCTGCCCAGGCGCATCGCAACCTGATTCTGCTCTTCCATGGCCAGGAGCAGCGGTTCGCCAGCACCGGCCAGCCAGGCAGGCTGTTGCGCGTCGCGTGCGTCCAGCTCGGCGCCCTGAAACATGGGCGTCACGACCTGAGCAAGATAAAAGAAGATCAGGCAGATCGCGCCGAGCACGGCGAGACCACCAATGGAGACATACCAGCGCGCCAAGTTATCTTTCAGCGCACGGATGCGACGTTTGCGCTGCAGAGCCGGGGTGTTGAAGTCCAGCCGTTGCACATCGGAATTCGCGCTCATGGTCTCTATATCGTTCATGCGAAGGTCCTGGCCGCTCGGGCCGCTTAACTGCGCTGCTTGGCGCGAGTCGTTTCCAGGCTTGATGGCCGGTCGGTCGCTAATTTAATGCAGCCGTGTGACAGAAAAATTACAGCCGGGTGACACGACGACGCCCGCCAGCGCATTAGCGTGGCGGGCGTCGGCTCAGCTCGTAGCTTGCGCCACGAGCCAGGCCTGGTCTCAGTTGAGGCCCAGATCCTTCAGCGTCTTCTCGACGACTTTCTTCGGCAGCGGGATGTAGCCATCCTTGACCACAACTTCCTGGCCCTGCTTGGAAAGCACCAGCTTGAGGAACTCGGCATCGATCGGGCTCAGCGGCTTGTTCGGCGCCTTGTTGACGTAGACGTAGAAGAAGCGCGCCAGCGGGAACTTGCCAGCCAGAGCGTTCTCTTCGTTGGCCTCGAAAGCCTCGCCACCCTTGGACAGCGGCACGGCACGGACGCTGGAGGTCTTGTAGCCGATGCCCGAGTAACCGATGGCGTTCAGGGTGCTGGAGATCGACTGCACCACCGAGGCGGAACCCGGCTGCTCGTTGACGTTGGACTTGAAGTCACCCTTGCACAGGGCTTCTTCCTTGAAGTAACCGTAGGTGCCGGATACCGAGTTACGGCCGAACAGCTGAATCGGCTTGCCGGCCCACTCGCCCGTCAGACCAACGTCTCCCCAGGTTTTGATGTCCTTCTCGCCACCGCACAGGCGGGTGCTGGAGAAGATCGCGTCGACCTGCTCGATGTCCAGCGACTTGATCGGGTTGTCCTTGTGCACGAACACCGCCAGGGCGTCGATGGCCACCGGCACTTCGGTCGGCTTGTAGCCATACTTCTCTTCGAAGGCCTGGATCTCGTTGTCCTTCATCGGGCGGCTCATCGGGCCCATGTTGGAGGTGCCTTCGGTCAGAGCGGGCGGTGCGGTGGAAGAACCGGCTGCCTGGATCTGGATGTTGACGTTCGGGTAGCTGCGCTTGAAGTCTTCGGCCCACAGGGTCATCAGGTTGGCCAGGGAGTCGGAACCAACGCTGGACAGGTTGCCGGAAACACCGGAGGTCTTCTGGTAGCTCGGCAGGGCCGGGTCTACAGCAGCGACCGCGCTCGCGGCGCCAACGCCAGCGGCTACAAAGGTCAGGGCCGCCATCAAACGATTCAGTTTCATACCTTGCTCCTAGCAGGTGTGTGCTCGAGTGTGTTGGAACGGGGGCCAGTATCTGCAGGCCGTGTGAACACTCTATGAAGCAAGTGTGACAATCTGATTACCAAGCGCACCGTTGACCTGGTTCGGTCGCTGTAGCGCAACACAGCCGCTATACTCGGCGCCGTCGCCCGTGCCAGAGCGGGCATTTCGCGCCAGAACAACAACGCGCCGCGAGTCCGACCGAATGAAAGAATACGAACAGGAAGATCCGATCCCGCAGGGCGACCTGGCCCTGCAGCTCACCGCATTGCCGCGGGAAACCAATGGTTTTGGCGATATCTATGGCGGTTGGCTGGTGTCGCAGATGGATCTGGCCGGCACCGCGATGGCAAGCCGCGTGGCCGCTGGCCGTGTCGCCACGGTCTCCATCGATCGCATGGCGTTCATGGTTCCGGTAGCGGTTGGCGCGCAGCTGTCCTTCTATACCCAGACGCTGGAGGTCGGGCGCAGCTCGATCCGCATGCTGGTGGAAGTCTGGAGCGACGATCCGCTGTCCAGCGAGTGGCGCAAGGTCACCGAAGCCGTCTTCGTATTCGTCGCCATCGACGGCAGCGGCCGCACCCGCTCGGTGCCACCGCGCCGCTAAGCCATCCGCTAGTGAGGCTGTGGCTCGGGTCGCAGTAGCCCGGCCGCGACGGCAAAGCGATTCTTGCCACCACTCTTGGCCTGATACAGCGCGGTATCGGCGCAGTGATAGAGCTGCTCGGCCTGCTGGCCGTCCTGCAACGTGGCGATCCCGATACTGACCCCCACCCGCGCCGCTGGATCATGCGGATGTCTGATATCCAGCGCGGCCAGCGCGTTGATCACCTGACGGGCAATGCGCTGTGCAGCGGCGTTGTCGCAGTTGTACAGCAGCAGTGCGAACTCCTCACCGCCAACCCGTGCCGCCTCGTCCAGCGGTCGCCGTGCGAAGCCGGCGAGCAACTCGCCGAACGTGCGGATCAGTGCATCGCCGGCCGGATGGCCGAATGTGTCGTTATAGGCCTTGAAATCATCCAGATCGAGCAGCAGAAGGCTCAGCGGGCGCCGGTCTCGGCGGGCCTGGGCGATCCGCTGGGGCAGCGCGCGATCATGACTGCGCCGGTTGGCCAGACCGCTGAGCGCGTCGTGCTCGGCGACCCAGCCCAGCAGTTGGCGGGTGAGGAACTGGTCGCGCTGCGAGTACTCATGAACATAGCGACTGATCGCGCCGATGATCAGTAACAGCAGGTAGTAGCTGACGGCGATCCAGTGTTCCGGCATCTGCTCGGCCGACAGGATCAGGCTGGCCATGCACACGTCGGCCAGCACGATCAGCACCGCGCACAGCAGCGCCCACCAGAAGGTCACGCCGAGAAAGAAGAACGACGCGACGATCAGCAGCCCGGCGCCGTAACGGAAATTCAGCTCCGCATCGAGCGTTTCGAAGCGGATGTCGATCAACGCGGCCAGCATGCCGACCATCACCAGCAGCACCGGAAATATGCGGTTGGCCTGCGCGCGAAACCTGCGGCTGTAGAAGGTCAGCACCAGCACGACGACGCCCGGCAGAATCTGCAGGAGGCGCAACAGCGTCAGCGTTGTCAGCCAGCCGGTATCGGCAAGATCGAACAACCGGTGTTCGCAATACAGATAACCGCTGACCGCGAAGATCAACAGCAGGGCGGCGAGGCGTTGCGATAGCCGCGCATGACGATCCAGATAGCGCCGAAACTCCCTCTCCAGCTCCGGCGCGAAGCGCAGCAGACGGAACCCGCCATGCAACTGCCGGCCATAAGGCGTATCGCGGAAGTCCTCGGTAGAGGCCTGGGGGGATATATGGCGCATCGGAAGCTCGCAGGTTCGATGGCGGATGATATCACCAAGCCACCACGCAACAGACAGCCGTCCGACCGACGTAGCACCGCTGCTGCCACGCCAGCTCGAAGATGAAGGTTGCACTGAACGTTGGCAGCATCGAAGATCGCGCTACATGCACTGTTGGATGTATCCGTGACCGCCCTGCTACTCGCCCTCTGGCCCCTGTTCGCCCTTATCGTCGCCGGCTATTTCCTGCGCCTGCGCGCCTTTCCCAGTGCCGAATTCTGGCCCGGCGCCGAGCGCATCAACTACTTCATCCTCTTCCCCGCTCTGCTGTTCAGCAGCCTGGCAACCGCACCGCTGGATAACCCAGCACTGCCGCGCCTGGCCGGTGCCGTGATGCTCGCCCTGGGCCTGGCCTGGATCGGGCTGCTGATCGCCAAGCGGGTGCGCGGCTGGTCTGCCGGCCGCTTCGGCGCCATCACCCAGGGCGTGCTGCGTTTCAACACCTACCTCGGCCTGGCCGCGGTGGGCAGCCTGTTCGGCAAGGAAGGTCTGGCGCTGGCCGCACTGATGCTGGCGCTGATGGTGCCGACGGTGAATGTGATGTCGGTGTGGGCGCTGACCGCCGAGCGCGGCGTCAGCGTGCGCGGTCTGCTGCTGCCCATCGCCAAGAACCCGCTGATTCTCGCCTGTGTCGCCGGCGCGCTGGTCAATCTGTCGGGCCTGGGTCTGCCCGGCGGCACCGACCGCCTGCTGAGTCTGCTCGCCGCCGCCAGCCTGCCGTTGGGCCTGCTCTGCGTCGGCGCGGCGCTCAAACCCCAGGAGCTGGGCGGGGAAATCCCGGCGCTGGGCTGGAACAGCGCGGTGCGCCTGCTGGCCGTTCCGCTGCTCGCCTACGGTGTGGCGATGGTGCTCGGCCTGCCCGATATGGAAACCACCATCCTGGTGCTGTTCTTCGCCCTGCCCACCGCCCCCACTGCCTACGTGCTCACCCGCCAGCTCGGCGGCGACAGCCATCTGATGGCGGGCATCATCACCTTGCAGACCCTGCTCGCGGCGGCCAGCCTGCCGCTGGTGCTGACGCTGCTCAACGGCTGATCAGCGCGCGACCTGCCCGCGTAGCAGACGCAGCAGCATCAGCGCCATGCCGACACCTAGCGCGCCGAGCACCAGCAGCGGGCCGAGATAACCGAGGGCGTCCTGCAGCCAACCGAGCAGCAGGTGCAGCCATTCGGTGTGCAACGAGGCTTCGACTGCAACGTAACCGCCCTGCTCCCAGATCTGGTAGGCGGCGTACAGCGGAATTAGCGTCAGCGGCAGCAGGATCAGGCACAGCCAGTAGCCGCTGCGCCGGTACGCACCCAGCAGCCCCCATGGCAGGTAAGCAGCACGAATCAGCTGGAAGAAGCAGACGATGTAATAGACCACCAGCAGCAGGGCGAAACCGCTGGCCACGGACGGCGCGAGCCAGAGTTCACGCAGCGCCGCGGTGCTGATGAACAGGCTGAGCGCGCCCCATAGCAGAAGAAAGAAGGTTCTCATCGCAAGTCCCGGTGTCGGCTTTTGGCGAAAGCGCATCGGAACAGAATTCCGAGCGCCATACGCACAACCGCTTCACGAAACAGGCGGCGATGAGCAGCGATCATGCCGGCTTCGAGCAGGCGCGCACGGTTTAGAACAGGCTGAGCTGATCGCTTTTTGGCTCATCTGGCTTGGCCTCCGGCACTGCCTCTGTGGCTCTGGTCTGAGCGCAGGGGAGCGCCAATCGCTCGGCCAGTCCTGCGGCGCGCTCGGCGCGGGTATTGACCGCTTCGGCCAGCCGCGCCGGCAGCGCCCAGATCTCCACCTTGCGCTTGGCGCGGGTGATGCCGGTGTAGAACAGCGAGCGCGTCAGCAGCGGGCTGGGCTGTTCCGGCAACGCCAGCAGCACCTCGGTGAACTCCGAGCCCTGGCTCTTGTGCACGGTCATGGCGAAGGCACTGTCATGACTCGGCAACCGTGCCGGGGCAAAGCCGCGATAGCCCTCGTCGCCCTCGAAGAACACCCGCAGGCCCTGCTCGGTTTTCAAGCACAGGCCGATATCGCCGTTGAACAGGCCCAGGGCGTAGTCGTTCTGCCGGACCATCACTGCGCGGCCGGGGTACCAGCGTTCGCGGGCGGGCACACCGAGGCGGCGCTTGAACCGCGCTTCCAGCGCCTCGTTGATGCCGGTGACGCCAAAGGCACCCTCGCGCTGGGCAGTCAGCGCGCGGAAGCCGTTGAAGGCCTCGAAGGCAGCCTCCGGATCGCCTTGCCGTGCAGCCTGCAGATAAGGCGAATAGCCCTGCTCCAATCGCTCGATCAATGCGGCGGACGTTGGCGTGGCATTCCAGGCAAGATCGGCGCGCCCTTCCTGCAGCAGCGCGATCGTGCCCTTGGCATCGCCACCATTGATTCGCCGCGCCAGCTCGCCGATCCCGCTGTCGCCGGCGAAGCGGTGGCTGTGGGTGAGCAGCACAACCGCATCGCCGAGGCGCGAGCGCGGCGTCTCGACCGGTACGGCCTGCCCGGTAATGCGTTGCAGATCGGTCGCGGCCTGACTATCGAAACCGCGCCCTTCACAGAGTTCGGCGAACACCGCACCAGCTTCCACGGCGGCCAGCTGGTCCTTGTCGCCGAGCAGGATCAGCCTCGCCTTCGGCGGCAGCGCGGCGACCAGCTTGGCCATCAGTGCCAGGTCGACCATCGATGCCTCGTCCACCACCAACACGTCCAGCGCCAGTGGATGGGCCGCGTCATGCCGCACCTTCGGGCTGTCACCGCGGCTGCCGAGCAGGCGGTGCAGCGTGCGCGCCTCGTCCGGCAGGGCGTCCTTGACGGCATCGCTGACCGGCAGATCGGCCTTGGCGTTGCGGATCGCTTCGGCCATGCGCGCCGCCGCTTTGCCGGTAGGTGCCGCGAGGCCGATGGCCAGGCGCTCGCCGCCAGGCTGCTCGAGCAACGCCGCCAGCAGGCGTACCACGGTGGTGGTCTTGCCGGTGCCGGGACCGCCGGAGATCACTGCCAGTCGCCGGCGTACCGCCTGAGCCGCGGCGAGGCGCTGCCAATCGGGGCTTTGCTGATTGAAGGCGAACAAGCGCGCCAGGCTGTCGCTCAGCTGAGCCTCGTCGACATCGGGTGCGTCCGCTGCACGAGCCAGCAGCTGTTCCGCCAACTGCTGTTCATAGGCCTGGTAACGGGCGAGGTAGAGCCGTTCCCCGACCAGAATCAGCGGTGCGTAATCCCCCGGCGCACCGATCAGCGATGAGGCGTTCAGCTGCGCTCGCCAGGTCGCAAGCGGCGGCAGGCTGAAATCCTGATCCGGCCATGGCCGCTTGCCGGCTAGCCGACCCAGCGGCAGGCAGACGTCGCCGGAGGACAGGACTTCACAGCACAGCGCGGCGGCGAGCAGCACCGGCTCGGACGCATGCGGGTCGAGGCGCTGCAGGCTGGCGACAAAGGCGCGCTCCAGTGGGCCGAGGGGCAGATCGGCAAGGGTCATATGTCGCTCCTGAAATGCATGAAGGCGCCGCTAAGCCCACATTCGCGGTCAAGACCGCTAAACCGCGTCATCAATGCCCCTCCTCGAACAACCGATCCAGCGCATCGAGCAACGCATCGTCCGGCCGGGCGAAATACACTCCGGCCTCCGGCATGCCGCGCAGGAACAGGTAGAAGGCGCCGCCGAGCTGCTCGTCTTGAAAATCCGCCAGCCGCTGACGCAGGAAGCGGCGCAGCGCCACCAGATAGATCAGGTATTGCAAGTAGTAATGCTCGCCTGCCAGCGCCTGCAGCAGCCGTTCGCCGCCGTAGTAACTGGCATCCGGACCGAGCCAGTTGGACTTGTAGTCGGCGATGTACCAGCGGCCGTCGTGCTCGAAGGTCAGGTCGATAAAGCCCTTGAGAAAACCCTTGAGGCTGTCGAACTCCAGCCGCGCCGCCGCTTCGCGTAATGGCTCGGCGAGGCCGTTGGCCGGATCGACCAACAAGCTGCGCAGCCGCGTCACGTCGAGGTCCCGTACCGGAAAGGTGAAGCCGAGTTCGGGCAGGCGTCTGGCCGATTGCAGCGCGGCGAGGGTCAGGCCGGCGCCATCCATATCGGTGTCGAGCACCTTTTGCAGATGGCTGATGGCGATCTCCTTCCACTCCAGCGGCAGACCGTAGGCCTGCAAAGCGGGTTCGACCAGCGCCTCCAGATCGCCTTTGCCGCGCGCCCAGTCTTCGAGGATCGCGTGCAGGCAGGTACCGGCACGGGCTCCGCGGGGAAAGGCGAAGAAGCCACTGCCCGGCTCGCCGGCATCGGGGATGGCCAGGGCGTCGCGGTCGGGTGCTTCCATATGCATGCCGGCCGCAAGACCGGAAAAGCTGCCAATCCGCCAGGCGCTGTGCAGGCTGCGATTGAGCTGCGACAACTGCTGAGGCGCCGCCGCACGGCCGGGCCCTTGGGCACTGGCTTCACGCAGCTCCAGCGGCACGCAGGCCATATGACCGCCGCCCCCCTGTACCAGCCGCTCGATGGCCAGGCGCAGGCTGCCGCCATTGAGGTCGGCCAGATGATTGCCCAGTTCGGTCAGCGGTTGCTCGCCGGAGAGATCGCGGCCGTGCAGCAGCCAGGCCAGAGCGCTGCTGTGCAAACCCTCTTCAGCCAGGCTGCCGTCCTTCTTCGGCTTGCACAGGTTGACCGGCCCCCAATGCAGCCAGAGACGATCGCGGGCACGGGTTAGGGCCACGTAGGCCAGGCGTAGCTGCTCGGCGAAGACTTCCTGGCGGGCGCGTTCGAGGTTGTCCTCCAGCTCGGAGCTGCCCAGGTCCAGCAGCGGTTGGCCGCTGGCATCGTGGCAGCGGGCGCTGTCGCGGTTCTTGCCGAGCAGCTTGCCGTCCCAGAGGAAGGGGCAGAACACCAGTGGGTATTCCAAACCCTTGCTGGTGTGGATGGTCACGATCTGCACCCGCTCGGCATCGCTTTCAAGGCGCAGCAGGGCTTCCTCGCCGGCGCCTTCGCTGCCGCGCTGCAGGTTGAACCAGGCGAGCAGCGGCTCAAGACCCGGGCGCAGCAGGCTTTCGGCTTGCAACAGTTCACCCAGGTGCAGGAGGTTGGTCAGCCGACGTTCGCCATCGACACGCGCCAGCAGCCGTTCGGCCACCGCCTGCTCGTCGAGCCAGGCCCGGAACACGCGCATGAACCCCTGCTGCTGCCAGAGCTGGTGATAGCGTTCGGCGGCTTCGCGCTCGGCGTCCCACTGCTGCTGATCGTCCTGGCAGCGGGCGAGATCGGCGGCGCTGCGGCCCAGTAGGCGCGTGGCCAGTGCATAGCGCAGCAGCCCTTCGCGGCCGGGCTCGGCGTAGGCGGCGAGCACCGCGGCCAGCTCAATCGCCTCCTCACTGCGCCAGACGCTGTCACGCCCGCGGCGCACGCTGGGCACACCGCGCGCCGCCAGCTCATCGGCGATCATCCCGGCCTGCCGGTGGTTGGCGACCAGCACGGCAATGTCGCCACCTTTCAGAGGGGTGTACACGCCGTCCTTGTCGAAACCGGCGCGCCCTTCGGCGGCGCCTGCCAGTTGCAGGGCAATGCGCCGAGCCGTGTCGCTTGCGGCCAGCT
>Ga0154485_1100_pt4 | contig 14059 bp, 15 predicted proteins | sample RifGroC2_FD_115964 | JGI IMG/M metagenome (GOLD analysis project Ga0154485, IMG submission 115964) | Pseudomonadales bacterium GWC2_63_15
ACAGGCGCTGGAGGTCAAGCGGCTGCATGGTGTTGGTCGCGTCACAGCTGAGAAGCTCGGCCGGCTCGGCATCCGCACCTGTAGCGACTTACGCGAGTGGCGCAAACTGGATCTGGTGCGCGAGTTCGGTGCGTTCGGTGAGCGGCTCTGGGGGCTGGCGCGCGGCGTCGATGAGCGGTCGGTGCAGGTGGAGAGTCGGCGCCAGTCGGTGAGCGTTGAGCAGACCTACGACAAGGATCTGCCGGACTTGGCGGCGTGCCTGGAGCGTCTGCCGGAGCTGCTGCAGCAGTTGGCTACCCGCATGGCGCGCCTCGACAACGGCTATCGACCCGGCAAGCCCTTCGTAAAGCTCAAATTCCATGACTTCACCCGGACGACAATGGAGCAGGCTGGCGCCGGACTTGAGATCGACGACTACGCCGATCTGCTCGCCATCGCCTTCTCCCGTGGTGCGCGGCCGGTTCGGTTGATTGGCGTCGGCGTGCGGTTGGTCGATCTGCGCGGTGGTTTCGAGCAGCTCACTCTGTTCTAAGAGCGCCAGTTTCCTTTTCCTGCATCCATCGCGTGCTCATTCCGCTGACTACCGTTCGTCAGGTGCTTAGTTTGTGATGCCCTCGTGCGACGAAAGGGCTTAAGCCGATATAGCGCCAGCTTATTAATTAACCCAGAATGCGCGCGATACTTGACGTCCTTAGATTGACGCTTTTCTGGTGCGCGATTGATTTACGACAATATTTGGACGCACCCATCGGATATTGTTAGAGTCACGCCAGATGGCAATATGCTATCTATTTGACGCCCTCAATATCGATTCTCTGCTTTCTGGCAGTTGAGCACCGACGTCTTGGCGAGGGAGCCAGTGGTGGGTCTGTTTTCCAAAACCAAGAAATCAAAACCAGCCGGCATGCTCGGCATCGAGGCTGGTCCGCAAGGTATCGCATTGGCGCAGGTCGTTCGGGTGCCCAGTGCGCGGCCGCTGCTGCCGTACTGCGAACACCTGGAAGGCAGTGCCGACGCACAGGCAGCGCTGCTGGAAAAAACCGTAAGTGAGCGGGCCTTGCAGGGCCTGCCGGCAAACGTGCTGCTACATCCTTCCGAATACCAGATGTTCCTTCTCGAAGCGCCTGAAGTGCCGCCGCAGGAATTGCGTGACGCCATGCGCTGGCGCATCAAGGACATGATCAGCCAGTCGCTGGACGATGTGGTGATCGACTGTTTCGCACTGCCCGAGGACGCCTATCGCGGGCGCACGCGCATGGTCTATTGCGCCGTTCTCGAGAAAACCCGGATGCAGCATTACGCCCAGCTCGTGCGTCAGGCCGGTCTGCACATGGCGAGCATCGACATCACCGAGATGGCGTTTCGCAACCTGGGCTCGCTCGCCGGCGCCGAAGGCATGAATCTCGCACTGCTGCGCCTGCGCACCAGCGAAGGCCTGATCTGCATCCAGAACGGCGCCGACCTTTACATGGCGCGGCGTATCGAGCAGGGGCTGGCCCGTGCCGCCCAGGATCTGAGCAGTACGACACTGGAGATCCAGCGCTCGCTTGACTACTTCGAGAGCCAACTCGGCAAGGGCTATATCAATCGCTTGATGTTGCTGCCGATGAAGCAAGATGGCGAACGCGCCTATCAGGGGCTGGCCAGTGGCCTGGCGGTGAACCTGCAACGCCTCGACCTGCGCGAGCTTTTCCCCGGCCAGCCGGGTGCCGAGCTGTCCGAAGCGCAGCAGGCGTTCTGCATTGGCGCCGTCGGCGCCGCCCTGCGTCAGGACGCCGTCTGATGCAGAACGTCAACCTCTATCAGCGCGAACGTCGTCAGCAGGGTGGCCCGCGTCCGCGGCAACTGCTGCTTGGCGCATGTGTACTGGCGCTTGCCCTGGCTTCGCATGCTGCCTGGCAGGTCTGGAACCTCAAGCAGCGCGCCTCGGACCGTCAGTTGGCCGAGGCGCAGGCGGTTTCTGCAGAGGCGCAGCTGGCCGCCTTCAAGGCCAACTATCGGGAACCGACGCTGGATACCCGGCTGCCTGCGCAACTGGCGGAGCGGGAAGCGGAGAACCGCCAGCTGCAACGCCTCGCAACGCATCTGCGCGCGCTCGATGGCCAGCTGCGTAGCGGCTTCGCGCCAGTGCTGACGGCCCTGGCCGATCGGCACCCGCCGCGCGGGCTCTGGCTGACTCGCATCCGTCTGCAGGCTGGCGGCAGCGACATGCTGTTGCGCGGGTTGAGCCAGGATCAGGAACTGCTTCCGCTTTATCTGGAAAGCCTCGGGCGCAGCAAGACGTTACAGGGGCGCGAGTTCGGCAGCTTCGATCTGCAGCGCGACGACAGTGGCCTGCTGGCGTTCCGCCTGGCATCCCGTGCGGCGCAGGAGGGCGACGATGAATAACGCCATGCAAAGCCTGCGGCAGCGCTGGCAGGCGCTGGCACCGCGCGAACAGTGGCTGAGCGTGCTGGTCGGTGCTTCCCTGCTGGGCATGCTTTATCTGCTGCTGGTGGCTGAGCCGCTCGCCGAGCGCATCGCCCAGCAGGACAGCCAGCTGCGTCTCGCCGAAGCCCGTCAGCTGGAGGCGAACAATGCATTGCTCGAACTTCAGGCCAAGCTCGCGGCCGACCCCAATCGTCCCTATCGAGACGCCCTCGATGTGGCGCGCACCAATCGCGAACAGATTCTGCGCAGCATCGACGAGGAGACCCGCTCACTGGTTTCACCTGCACGCATGAAAGCGCTGCTGCAGGACCTGCTGCGCCGGCAGCCTCATCTGCAGATGGTCGCGCTGCAGAGTTTCAGCGAGCCGCTGGAGTTGCCGGCCAGCGCGACGGATGCGGCGAAGGATGCGCCGCCAGCGGCGGTCAGCTTCTATCGGCACGGTCTGCGTCTGACCCTGCAAGGCGGCTACTTCGACCTGCTCGATTACCTGCAGGCGGTGCAGAACAGTGGCTGGCGTCTGCATTGGGACAGCCTGGACTATCACATCGATGAGGCCGGGCCGGACAAGGCGCGGATCACGCTGGAGCTGCATACCTTGAGTCGCGAAGCGGGGTGGGTTGGTGTCTGATTTTTCTCGTGCGTTTTGCTTGCTCCTTTTGCTGCCCGCTTCGGCCTACGCGCTCGACCCCACGCGCCCGCCCGCGGCGTTCGTGACCGCTGCAGCGGAGCGCCAGGCACCGGCGACGCTGCACCTGCAGGCCATTTTCCGCGGTGCGCAGAGCGCCCGGGCGGTGCTCAACGGCCAATCGCTGAGAGTCGGCGACACCCTGGCCGATGCCAGAGTCCTGGCCATCAACACGAATTCCGTCCTGATCGAGCGCGACGGCCAGCAGCAGACGCTGCGTCTGGTTGCCCCGATCATTACTCCGAGCCAAGTCCGACCATGATGCCGACCCTTTTTCCACGTCTCGGCTTGCTGAGCCTGTTCTGCCTGCTGGCCGCCTGCCAGACATTCGAGGATGGCGACAAGCGCCTCTACGAGCAGAGCAACCGTCTGTTCGAGGAAAGCCTGCAGCAGACCCAGGCCAAGGCGCTGCCGCCGCCGTCGGTGCAGGCTGCGCTAATTCCGCCGCTGAGCGTCGACGGCAGTTCGGCTGTCAGTGGCCCGCGCTTCGATGTGGTCGCCAACGACATGCCGGCCCGCGAATTCTTCCTCAGCCTGATGGACAACGCCGGACAGAACCTGCTGGTGCACCCGGCGGTGACCGGCAACATCACCTTCAGCCTGCGCAACGTGACGCTGGAAGAAGTGCTCGCGGCGGTGCGCGACAGCTACGGTTACGACTATCGCCGCACCAGCTATGGCTACCAGATCCAGGCGAACACCGCGGTCACCCGCACCTATGACCTGAACTACCTCAACCTGCAGCGCCAAGGCATGACCGATACCCGAGTCAGCTCCGGCCAGGTCAGCACCAGCGACAACACCGACACCGGCGCAAGCGGTACCACGACCAACTCGACCTCCAGCACCGTCAATGCCAGTCAGTTGCTGACCAGCAGCACCGTCGACTTCTGGAGTGAAGTGCGCGAAGTCGTGGCGATGATGATCGGCAGCGAGGCGGACAACAGTGTGGTGGTCAATCCGCAGGCCGGGCTGCTGGTGGTTCGTGCATCCAGTGCCGACCAGCAGAACGTCGAGCTTTTCCTGCAGCAGGCACAGCGCAACCTGCAGCGTCAGGTGATTCTAGAAACCAAGATTCTTGAGGTGAGCCTGTCCGATGGCTTCCAGTCCGGGATCAACTGGGCGCAGCTGGGCTCCATGGGCAATGCCGACTTCGCGCTGGGTGTACAGGGCGATACGCTGGACGGCGTCAACAATGTCGGTGGCGTGTTCAGCGCTGCGGTCAGCGTCGGCGACTTCAGCGGCGTGCTGCAGCTACTGGAAACCCAAGGCGATGTGCGGGTGCTTTCCAGCCCGCGGATTTCCACCCTCAACAACCAGAAGGCCGTGATCAAGGTCGGCACTGACGAGTTCTTCGTCACCGACGTTTCGACCACCACCACCTCGCTGGCGGGCGGCACTACCGCTCCCGATCTGGACATCACGCTGACTCCGTTCTTCTCCGGTATCTCGCTGGACGTCACCCCGCAGATCGACGAGAACGACCAGGTCACGCTGCACGTGCGGCCGACCGTCAGCCGCGTTCAGGATCAGAACAAGAGTATCCAGCTGGGCGGTTCCGACAACGTATTCAACCTGCCGCTGGCGCTGTCCACCACGCGCCAGTCGGATTCCATCGTGCGCGCGCGCAGCGGCCAGGTCGTGGTCATCGGTGGCCTGCTGGAAAACCGCAACAGCAACAACGACGCCAACATTCCCTGGGCCTCCAAGCTGCCCATCGTCGGCAGCCTGTTCCAGCAGCAACGCAAATCGCTCGAGCAGACCGAGCTGGTCATCTTGGTGCGCCCGCAGGTGATCGACGATCAGGTCTGGCTCGACGAGCTGCGCCGCAGCGCCGATTCGTTCCGGCAGGTCAGGTAAGCATCGGTATGTACGAAGCATTCTTCGGCCTGCAGGAAAAGCCATTCGCATTGACGCCGAATACCGGCTTCATGGTTCGCCTGCCGCCTTACCAGGCGTGCCTGAACCTGCTGCGCGTGGCTCTGGCCGAAGGCGAGGGCTTCATCAAGGTGACCGGCGAAGTGGGCACCGGCAAGACCCTGCTCTGCCGCGCGCTGCTCAAGCAACTGGATGCCGAACACTACCAGCTTGCCTGGTTGCCGAACCCAGCGCTCGGACCCATGGCGCTGCGCCAGGCGCTGGCCCATGAGCTGCATGTGCCGCGGGTCGAGCAACTGGACAATCACGGGTTGCTGACGGCACTGCATCGCCGGCTGATCGAGCTGGCCGGCCAGGGCAAGAGCACCGTGCTGTTGATCGATGAGGCGCAGGCGCTGCCACCGGCCACGCTGGAGGCCCTGCGACTGCTGACCAATCTGGAAACCGAGCAGCGCAAACTGCTGCAGGTGGTGCTGTTCGGCCAGCCTGAACTGGACGCTACGCTGGCCAGCGAGAATTTCCGGCAGTTGCGCCAGCGCATCACATTCTCCTATCGCCTGCGCCCGCTGGATGTCAGTGATGCCAGGCGTTACCTGCATGAACGCCTGGCGGTTGCCGGTTATCAAGGTGAACCGCTGTTCAAGCCGGCCGCGATTCGCCTGCTGGTCAAGGGCAGCGGTGGCATCCCTCGGTTGCTCAACATCCTGGCCAACAAGTGCCTGATGGCGGCGTTTGGCGAAGGCCAGCGACGGGTCGGCCGCCGCCACGTACGCCGTGCCCTGGCCGATACCGAGGGTGCGCGACCGTTCCTGCGTGCAGCCCTTCCGTTGCGTTGGGCATTGCTGGCGGGTGCGGCAACCCTGAGCCTGCTGCTGAGTGCATTGCCATGGCTGTCGCAGCTGGCCGAGGTGCGGCCATGAGCCTGGTCAACGACATGCTGCGCGATCTCGAAGCGCGCGGCGCGGCATCCGGCGGGCAGAGCCCATTCCTCGACATGCAGGCTGTCGATGAAACAGCCGCAACGCGGCGTCAGCGATCGGCACGGCTGCGCCGCTGGTTGTTGCCGCTGGCTATCGGGGCGTTGGTCGCCGCGGCATCGGTGGTGCTGTTCGAACGTTTCGCGCAAGCCCCGGCTGTGCAGGAGTCACCTGCCGCCGCTCCGGTGGTCGCTGCGGTGCCTGCAACTCAGCTCCTCGACGTCTTGCCGCAGCAAGACGGTGGCCGTTTCGTGCTGCAGTTGCTGCTGGATCGCTCGATCAGCTATCAGCGCACCGACGAAGGCGGCGCGATCAGTCTGCGCCTGCCGGATGTGACGCTCGCCGGTGGCCCGCGAAACGGCCGCGTGGAGAACAATGGCCTAAGCCTGTCCTGGCGAGTGGAACAGCAGGGCGACCAGGTGCAGGTGCTGCTGCTCGGCATGACCGATCGCCTCGATGTGCGTGATCGGCTCGAGCCGGCCGCTGGCCATGCGCAGCTCTGGCTGGAAGTCCACATGGATGGCGCACCAGTGGCCGTTCCTGAGGACTTGGACCTGCCTTTCGCCGAGCCGGCGCTGGACGAAGCGAGCCTGCCTGAGTGGGTCACCCGCACGGCGCCTGACGCACAGACCGCGCCGGTTATCGCGCCGGATGTGCAGCAGGTCACCGAGCCGGCCCCGGCGCCGGTTGCCAGACCCCAGGTTGCCACCACGCCCACCGTGCAGATCGGCAGTCATCGACCGGACCCGCTGGCCCAGGCGCGCGATGCGCTGCAACAGCAGAACTTCCCCCGTGCCATCGAGCTGCTGCAGGCGCTCCATGCCGCACAGCCGGACAACGCCGAGGCGGCCCGCTGGTTGGCTCGTGCTTACCTGGCGGCTGGACAGATGGAGCCATTGCTCGAGTGGCTGCCGGCCCGGCTGCAGAGCCGGCCGTTCGATGCCGAGCTGCGTATGCTGCTCGCCCGTGGCCAGCTGCAGAGTGGCGACAAACAGACGGCGCTCGCCACCCTGGTGCAGAACGCGCCGTCGCTGGCCAGCGATCCCGGCTACCACGCGTTGCTGGCAGCTCTGCAGCAGCAGGTCGGCGACTGGGCCGGCAGCGCTGCGGTTTATCGCCAGCTGGTGGCTCTTCAGCCGCAGCAGGCGGCCTGGCAGCTGGGCTTGGCCATCGCGCTGGAACAGATCGATCAACCCGCCCGGGCGGCGCGCCACTACCGTCTGGCCGCGCAAGGGCAGGGGCTCGATGACAACTCGCGGCGCTTCGCCGCCGAACGTGCCGGCGTACTCGGAGGTGCCCGATGACCGCGCAAGACATGCGCCAGCGCAAGATTCGTCTCGGCGATCTGCTGGTCCAGGCCGGCCTGATCAGCGAGGCTCAGCTGCAGCAGGCGCTGCAGGACCAGAAGCGCACCGGCTCCAAGCTCGGGCGCACGGTACTCGACCTCGGCTTCATCGACGAAGGCCGCCTGCTGCGCGCGCTGTCCGAGCAGCTGCAGATTCCCTTCGTCGAACTCAAGCACTACAAGTTCGACAACCAGCTGACCCAGAGCCTGCCCGAGGCGGTCGCCCGGCGCTTCCGGGTGATCGTGCTGTCCCGCCAGGGCGATGGTTTGCTGGTGGGCATGACCGACCCGCTGGACATCTTCGCTCAGGACGAGATCGAGCGCCTGCTAGGCAAGCGCGTCCACCCGGCAGTGGTGCGGGAAAGCGAGCTGCTCGGCGCGCTGGATCAGCTCTACCGCCGCACCAGCGAAATCGCCTCGCTGGCCGGCGAGCTGGAAGGTGAGCTGCAGGAAAGCGACTTTGACCTCTCGCGCCTCGGCGAAAGCAACAGCGATGCGCCGGTGGTGCGCCTGCTGCAGACGCTGTTCGAGGACGCCGTGCAGATGAAGGCCTCGGACATTCACATCGAACCGGACGAAGGCGTGGTGCGGATTCGCCAGCGTATCGACGGCGTGCTCAACGAACAGGTAATGAAGGAGCACCGCGTCGCTTCGGCGCTGGTCATGCGCCTGAAGATCATGTCCGGCCTGGATATCTCGGAAAAGCGCCTGCCGCAGGACGGCCGTTTCAACATCCGCGTGAAGAACCGCAACCTCGATGTGCGGGTCTCCACCATGCCGGTGCAGTTCGGCGAATCGGTGGTCATGCGTCTGCTCGACCAGAGCGGCGCGATGTTCAAGCTCGAAGGCACCGGCATGCCGCCGGCGATGCTCGAGCGCTTCCGACGCCTGTTGCAGCGTCCGCACGGCATGGTGCTGGTCACCGGCCCTACCGGCTCGGGCAAGACCACCACGCTCTACGCCGGGCTTTCCGAGCTGAACAGCCCGGAGAAGAAGATCATCACCGTCGAGGACCCGGTGGAGTACCGCCTGCCGCGGATCAATCAGGTGCAGGTCAACGCCAAGATCGAGCTGACCTTCGCCCGCGTGCTGCGCGCCGCGTTGCGTCAGGACCCGGACATCGTGCTGGTCGGCGAGATCCGTGACCAGGAAACCGCCGAGATCGGCCTGCGCGCCGCACTGACCGGCCACCTCGTACTCTCGACGCTGCACACCAACGATGCCCTGACCTCGGCCATGCGCCTGATCGACATGGGCGTCGAGCCCTTCCTCGTCGCTACCGCACTGAATGCGGTGCTGGCCCAGCGTCTGATACGCCGCGTGTGCGAAAACTGCATGGAGGACGATCAGCCCGATCCTCGGCAACTGGCCTGGCTGGAAGCGCTGCACGGCGGCTCGCTGCGCGACCACCGTTTCAAGCGCGGCAATGGTTGCCATCAATGCCACAACAGCGGCTATGCCGGCCGTGTCGGTGTGTACGAGCTGCTGGAGCTGGACGAACCGATGATCGCCGCATTGCGTCGGGGCGATCCGCAGGGCTTCGCCGAGGCCGCGCGCCAGCAGGCGCACTATCGACCACTGGCGGCGTGCGCGCTGGATTACGCCATCGCCGGCGTCACCAGTATCGAAGAGGTGCTGAAGGTCTGCGCCACCCTGGCGGACGACGAGGTGATCGCGTGATCGCCGCTAGCCTCCTGCCTATCGCGGCCGTAGGCGCCAGCGCCACGGGCGCCGTCCGGTCGCTTCGCGGGGAGCCTGCCGATGCCTAGCTTCCGCTATACCGGCCGCGATATGCGCGGCGCACGAGTCAGCGGCGCGCTCGATGGCGCCAGCGCTGACGCCGTGGCCAGCGAGCTGGTGTCGCGCCAGATCACCCCGCTCACCATCGATGCGGAGCGTGCCCAGGCCGATAGCGTCGACGTGTTTGCCGTGCTGCGCGAGAAGCTGCGGCGCAAACGTGTCGATCTGGACGAACTGATCATCTTCAGCCGCCAGATGTACAGCCTGAACAAGGCCGGCGTGCCGATCATTCGCGCCATCGGCGGTCTGGCCGAATCCAATCGCAACCTGTATTTCCGCGGCATTCTGCAGGACGTGCGCGCCAGCCTCGAAAGCGGCCAGTCCATGGCTGTCGCGCTGAACGCGCATCCCAAGGTGTTCAACAATCTGTTTGTCAGCATGGTCAGCGTCGGTGAGAACACCGGCCAGCTCGACCAGGCGTTCAAGCAGCTGTCTGCCTATCTCGAGCTGGAGCGCGAGACCCGCAAGCGCATCAAGCAGGCCACGCGTTATCCGATCTTCGTGCTGGTGGCCATGGGAGTGGCGCTGGGTGTCATCAATCTCTTGGTGATCCCGGCGTTCGCCAAGGTCTTCGCCCAGTTCCACGCGCAACTGCCGTGGGCCACGCGCGTGCTGATCGGCACCTCCAACTTCATGCGCGACTATTGGTGGCTGTTGCTGCTGGGCATCGTTGGCGGGCTTTACGCCTTCTTCAAGTGGATCGAAACCGACGCCGGTAGACTGCGCTGGGACCGCATCAAGCTGCGCCTGCCCATCGTCGGCGGCATCTTCGAGCGAATCGCCCTGGCGCGCTTCACCCGCACCTTCGCGATGATGTATCGCGCCGGTGTGCCGCTGCTGCAGACGCTCTCGATCAACAGCGCCAGCGTCGGCAACCAGCATATCGGCCAGGCGATTCTCGGCATTCGCGAAAGCGTCGAACGCGGCGAAGCGCTGACCCGTTCGGCGCACAACTCCGGTCTGTTCACTCCGTTGGTACTGCAGATGATGGCCGTCGGCGAAGAAACCGGCGCGCTGGATGACCTGTTCATCGAAGTCGCCGATTTCTACGAGCAGGAGGTGGACTATGACCTCAAGCAGCTGGCTGATGCCATCGAGCCGATTCTTATCGTGGCCATGGGCGTGATGGTGCTGATTCTTGCGCTCGGCGTGTTTCTGCCGATGTGGGAACTGGGTAGCGCGGCGCAGGGGAGGGGTTGATGCATCGGGTTAAGAGCTTACTCCGGCTGCCCACCAGCAAGAGAACGGCGGCTTACTGATATGACGGATCACTGACGGGGCACGGAAGCCCCGTTGGTTTTAAACAATACGGATCGGCCATGGAAAGGCTGCGTTGACCACTCAAGAGGAGAAGAAATGGACAGGCAAAAAGGTTTCACGATGATTGAGTTGGTAGTGGTGATCGCCATTCTCGGCATCTTGGCAGCGGTAGCGTTGCCTCGCTTCATCGACGTTGCTGACGATGCGCACGAGGCGTCTGTACGAGGTACAGGGGGTGCCCTTGCGTCCGCAGTGATGCTTGCACGAGCGCAATGGGAAGTTAACCGGGGGAAAGGCGTAACGTCGAACGATAACGTTGTGGGCTTTGGCTCCGGAAACATCGACGTCAATACAAGTGGTTGGCCGGTAGGTATCGATGGCGGCAACACGCTTGGTTCCGTTGCCGATTGCCAGGCGCTCTGGACCAACCTCCTTCAAGGCTCTGCACCAACAATCACCGGGGCTACGCCGGACTACGTTGCCACTCTGGCAGGTGCCACTGGCCAGGCCTGCACCTATACCTACCAAGGGCAGGGCAACAACGACACGATCGTCTACGACTCGGCACTCGGTACTGTCGTTACTACTTTTAATCCGTAATACCAACTGCCTTGGGGGCATCGAAATGAAGAAACAACAAAGCGGTTTCACCATGATTGAGCTGATTATGGTGATTGTGATTCTGGGGATTCTGGCGGCGTTTGCGTTGCCACGATTTGCGGACTTCAGTGGCCAAGCTAAAACGGCTACGGTGGAGGGGATTGCTGGGTCGCTGCGGTCTGCCTCATCCATCTCGCATGCCGCGCTGCTGGCAGCTGGTACCCCGACGGCCACGACGGTTGAGCTGGAAGGTGTCGATATTGCCATGGTAGGAGGCTACCCAGCTGCAACTGAAGACGGGATCATTGCTGCAGCACAGGTTGACGGCGCAGAAATCAGCGCCGATGCCGCTGGCTCTGCTGGGATCATTTACATCGCTCCGAGCGGAGAGGCCGCTACTGCAGCGGGCACTTGTCGAGTGGCCTATACCGCTGCAAACACGGCTACTAACGCTCCGGCGAGTGTAGTTGCTGAGACAGCCGGCTGCGAAAACTAAGCAATGTAGGGAATCTACAGCCCTCGATTGGCGGCCACGTGCCGCCTTTCTGGCGAGCTCACCCCTGTGTTCGTTCGGCGCTGGCAGCAGTTTCGGGATCCGCTACATGACTCACCAACATGGCTTCACCCTCGTCGAGCTGATCATGACGCTCGTCATCATCGGCATCCTCGCCGCCGTGGTGGGGCCGCGCTTCTTCGATCGAAAGGTGTTCGACGAACGCCTTTTCTTTGAAGAGACGGTTTCGGCTGTGCGCTATGCACAGAAGCTGTCCTTGGCCGGCGGCTGCCTGACCGAGGTCAGCCTGGGGACTGGTGGCTACCATCTGCGCCGCGCCGCGAACTGTACCTCGGGCGCTTTTAGCGCCGAGGTGCAGGGGCCGGACGGCCAGACTCCTTTCGCCAATACCGAGGTGCCCACGGGCGTGTCGGTGTCGGCGACCAATTTTCCCGTGGTGTTCGACTCGCTGGGGCGTCCCTCCGGCGCGGCGAGTGCCACCATCGGTGCGTTCACTTTCAGCGTGACGGCCGAAACCGGGCTGGTGCAATGAAACTCCAGCGCGGCATGACGCTGGTCGAGCTGGTGATCACTATCGTGATCATCGGTATTGCGGCAGCGGCGCTGTTCACTGCAATGGCCTCGATAACGGCACGCTCCGCCGATCCGTTGCTGCGTCAGCAGAGCCTGAGCCTTGCCGAAGCCTACCTTGAGGAAATTTTGCTGCAGGCATTTCTAGATCCGGCTACCGGTACGGCTTGTCCATCGCCACCACCGCAACGAGGCGATTTTGACAACGTTTGCGACTACGACGGCCTCACCAATACCGGTGCACGTAATGCCCGAGGCGAGGCGATTGATGGCCTTGGGTCCTATGCCGTTGCGGTCAGCGTAGCGCCGCAGGCATGGGGCGGCCTGCCAGCAAGTGATGCGTTTTATATCGAAGTGACCGTGACCGATCCGGCTGGCCAGGCGTTGGTGCTCGGTGGCTATCGGACGAGGTACTGAGGTGCGTCTTTCTGGCAAAGATGTAATGAGATCGCAGCTCCCACGGCTCCGGCATGGCCGTAGCGCTGATGGCTTCACGCTGGTCGAGCTGGTTATGGTTATCGCACTGGCCGGGCTGGTAGCGGTCATGATCAGCGCTGTCCTTATGCGTCCGATGCAGGGGTTCGTTGACCAGAGTCGGCGTGCGGAGCTGGTCGATCTGGCAGCGACCGCCTTGAACAGAATGGCCCGGGATGTCCGGTTGGCCGTGCCGAACTCCGTGCGGGTATCGGCCGATGGCAATGCTGTGGAGATGCTCTTGATCCAGACGAGCAAGACCAATCCGGACTTTTCTGGCGCGGCGCGCTATCGGCCGAACCGTACGAGCAGCGAGACGCTGAAATTCGCCGACAGTGGGGCCGGCAGTTGCGACAGCACCGTCGCCGGTGGTGCCTGCAACGTCGTTGAGTTGCTGGCTTCTGGTTTCGATCCATCGGGTGCGCAATGGATGGTGGTCTATAACATTGGCAGCCTGAGTGGCTCCAACCCTGTTGCCGGGGCCAATGTCTGGGCATCTGCCAACCCCGGCGTAATCACACCGACAGGCACGACCTTCAGCGCCACTGGTGGCGCCAGCGGCGTAACGCAAATTGCGCTCGATCTGCCAGGTGCGGCTGGTGAGTTTGACTTTGCCTTCGAATCACCGCAGCGGCGCGTCTATTTCGCCGAGTCGGTGGTCGGCTATCGCTGCGAGGGCGATCATCTGGTGCGTTACAGCTATGGCGATCTGCTCGCTGTCGTGCCGTCAAGTCCGCCGACTGGTTCCAATCCGCGTGTGCTCGCCAACAGCGTTCGCGGCTGTACGTTTCTCTATCAGCCAGGAACCACGGTGCGGGCAGGTTTGCTCAGCATGGTCCTTGAGCTCAATCAGGATGGGGAAGCCCTCCGCCTTTTGCAGCAGGTGCACGTCGACAATGCCCCCTGAGCAGAACCTTGCAGCGTTCAATGTCTGCCCTGCCGGGACGATCCGTACGGCTGCACGGTACCGTCGCTCCAGCGCTCGTCAGACAGCGCGACCAGTTGGACGTGAGCAGGCAGGATTCGGCTTGGTGGCCGCCTTGTTTCTTATCGTGATCGTCATGCTCGTTGTCATGGCCATGGCACGGATGTCTCTGGTTCAGCATGGGACCAATAGTCTTTCAATCCAGCAGGCCCGCGCCTACCAGGCGGCGAGAGCGGGAATCGAGTGGGGCCTAAGTCGCGCAGTCAACGCTGACAGCTGTGCGTCTGGTTCGCTTGCCTTTGCCGGTAGCAACCTGGCCGAGTTCAGCGTCGTGGTGAGCTGTAGCCCTGACGGATACACAGATGTCGATGGCCAGCCGGTGACGCTCTACCGGTTCGAGTCCATTGCGCAAAATGGAGCGGCTGGATCGCGGCCCGACTATGCGTACCGCAGACTATCTGCGGTGGTGGAGCGCTGAAATGGATAAGTGGCTTTGCAAGGTCTGGACGCTGCTGGCATTGCTGATTTCGGTGCCAAGCTACGCTGCGGTGGGCAGCTGTCCGGTGAACTTCGCAGATGGTATTCAGAGCCCGTATTCGGG
>Ga0154485_1009_pt3 | contig 13962 bp, 9 predicted proteins | sample RifGroC2_FD_115964 | JGI IMG/M metagenome (GOLD analysis project Ga0154485, IMG submission 115964) | Pseudomonadales bacterium GWC2_63_15
TTCGACGGTCTTCTCGCCGATGCCGCGCGCCGGCACGTTGATCACCCGTTCCAGCGCCGCGTCGTTGTCGCGTGTCTGGATCAGGCGCAGGTAGGCCATGGCGTTCTTGATCTCGGCGCGCTCGAAGAAGCGCTGGCCGCCGTAGATGCGGTAGGGAATCTTCTCGCGCAGCAGCGCCTCTTCCAGCACCCGCGACTGGGCGTTGGAGCGGTAGAGGATGGCGATCTCGCTGCGGCTCATGCCGTCGCGGATGGCCTTCTCGATGCTCTCGACCACATAGCGCGCTTCGTCGTGCTCGTTGAACGCGGCGTACAGGCTGATCGGCTCGCCCTCGCAGCCGGAAGTCCAGAGCTCCTTGCCGAGACGGCCCTGGTTGTTGGCGATCAGCGCGTTGGCGGCCTTGAGAATGCAGGCGGTGGAGCGGTAGTTCTGCTCCAGGCGGATGGTTTCGGCGTCGGGGAAATCCTGGCTGAACTGGTGCAGGTTTTCGATCCGCGCGCCGCGCCAGCCGTAGATCGACTGGTCGTCGTCGCCGACCACCATCAGGCTCTCGCCGCCCTTGGCCAGAAGCCGCAACCAGGCGTACTGCACGGCGTTGGTGTCCTGGAATTCGTCCACCAGCACGTGGCGGAAACGCCGCTGGTAGTGATCGAGCAGGCCCGGGTGGTCGCGCCACAGGTCCAGGGCGCGCAGCAGCAGCTCGGAGAAATCGATCACCCCGGCGCGGGCGCAGGCCTCTTCATAGGCTTCGTAGATCTTCAGCTGGGTGGCGAGGAACAGGTCACCGCCGGCCTGGATGTTGCGCGGACGCAGGCCTTCGTCCTTCTGCGCGTTGATCCACCACTGCGCCTGGCGCGCCGGCCAGCGTTGCTCGTCGAGGCCGAGTTCGCGGATCACCCGTTTGACCAGGCGCTGCTGGTCGTCGGAATCGAGGATCTGGAAGTTCTGCGCCAGCTTGGCTTCCTGCCAGTGCGCGCGCAGCAGGCGGTGGGCCAGGCCGTGAAAGGTGCCCACCCACATGCCCTGCGGGTTCACGTGCAGCAGCTGCTCGATGCGCTGGCGCATCTCGGCGGCAGCCTTGTTGGTGAAGGTCACCGACAGGATCGAGTGCAGCGAGGCGCGTTCGACCTGGTGCAGCCAGGCGATACGGTGCACCAGAACGCGGGTCTTGCCCGAGCCGGCACCAGCCAATACCAACTGGCGGCCAAGCGGCGCGGCCACGGCCTGGCGCTGAGCATCGTTGAGGGAATTCAGGAGGAGAGAGAGATCGTCATGCATCGCGGCATTCTATTGGAAATGCCTGCGCTGCGCTCGCCCTGCGGTCCATTCGAAAGCGCAGTCTGCGGCAAACCGGCGCGGGCGCGGTGCTGGTCGATCGCGCCTGGTGGAACCTTCCGCTGGTCGGCTGGAGTACCGATCGCCGTTTTTCCGACGCACCATGGTATGACGCGACGCCATCAACGTGCCATTATCGACGGTGGTATGGTTCCGAGGGAGCCTGTTTTAGGTGCAGTTATTACTAGAACAATATTCATGACCGATTCCATCCGAGCCGCCTGCCCGGCATCAACACAGCCATTACCCAGCGGGGCGTCGGCGGCCGATTATGCTGCCGAGCGTACCCGGCTGCTGTATCGAGGTTCGCGCGTGCCCGCCTGGCTATTGCTGCTGGCTACGCTGGTCCTCGGTGTAGTGCTCTGGGGCGAGCAGGGTGGTGTCGAACTTGGGCTGTGGCTGGGCTGGATGGGCGCGCTGGCACTGTTGCGCTTGCAACAGATCTTCGCCTTCAACCGGGTCAGCCCCGAGGCGCAAGCCGCGCCCTGCTGGCGCTGGCGCTTTGTAGTCGGCAGTGGCGCCTCTGCGCTGAGCCTGTGCTATGCCATGGTCGTGCTGGTGCCGGCTGATGTCTTTGTTACCCAGGCGCTGCTTTATGGGCTGATCGGTTCGGTCGTCGTGGCCGCCAGCGTGGCTTATGGTGTTTGTCTTCCCGCTTTCTTCAGTTTCGCCGTGCCAAGTCTGTTGCCCACCGGCCTATTGCTGATGACCAGCGGCCACCCGCTGCAGCAGGGCTGGGGTTTGCTGGCGATGATCGTGCTGGCGACCCTCAGCCTGATCGGCTGGCAGATCAGCCGGCTGGTCAGCGATGGGCTCGAGCAGCGACTGCATAAGCAGCAATTGATCGAGCGGCTGGAAAACGCCGGCCGTGAAGCCGACCAGCTCAATCGCCGTCTGGCCTCGGAAGTGGAGCAACGCCGCCATGCCGAAAAGCAGCTGCGCAGCGCCTACGATGGCCTCGAGCAGCGCGTTGCCGAGCGCACCGCGGAACTCGCGCAGCTCGCCGAAGAGCTGGGGGAAAGCGAGGCGCGGCTGAATCTGGCGCTGGACGCCAGTGGCCTCGGCCTGTGGGACTGGGATCTGCAGAACAACCATGTTCATCATTCCCGTCTGGAGGTGGTGTTCGGCATCGGCCGGCAGCACCGCTACGACGAGGATGGCTCGCCGTTGCCGGACATCCACCCCAAGGATCTGGACGGCGTGCGCGCGATCCTGATCGCGCACCTGAAGGGCGAATCCGAACAGTTCGCCGTCGAATACCGTGCATTGCGCGCCGACGGCAGCGAAATCTGGCTCGAGGATCGCGGCCGGGTGATCCAGCGTGACGCCGCTGGCCGTGCCCTGCGCATGATCGGCACCCGTCGCGACATCAGCGAGCTGCGCCGCCAGGCCGAACAGCAGCGCCTGGCAGCGACGGTGTTCGAGGCGGCCAGCGAAGGCATGGTGATCATGAACGATCACTACCGCGTGCTGGCGGTCAACGACGCCTGCTGCGCGCTGTCCGGCTACAGTCGCGAGGAATTGCTCGGGCACAGCGTGGCGCGCATCGCCGGTTCGCCGGAGAGTCAGCGCCAGTACCAGACCATGCGTGAAGCGCTGGAACTGCACGGTCACTGGCAGGGCGAGCTGATCGAGACCCGCAAGAGCGGCGAGGTCTACCCGCAGTGGGTGCAGCTGCGCGAAGTGCGCGATGCCAACGACAGCGTCACCCATGTGGTCGCGTTCATCTCCGACCTCAGCGTGCGGCGCAAGATCGAAGAGCGCCTGCGCTACCTGACCCATTACGACGACCTCACCGGGCTGGCCAACCGCGGCCTGCTCAAGGAGCGTCTGCACGAGGCCTGCCAGCGGGTGCGCCGCAACGGCCGCAACATGGCGGTGCTCTACATCGATCTGGACCGCTTCAAGCTGCTCAACGAAAGCCTCGGGCACGAGGCCGCTGACGCATTGCTGCGCGAGATGTCGCGGCGCATCACCCAGACCCTGGCCGATGCTGACACCATCGCGCGGCTGTCCGGCGACGAGTTCGTCGTGCTGTTCGACGCCTACGGCAGCCTCAGCAGCCTCGCGCATCTGGGCAGCCGGCTGCTGCAGCGAATCCGCAAGCCGCTGATCATCGATGAGCAGGAGCTGGTCATCAGCGCCTCCATCGGCGTCAGCCTGATGCCGGACAACAGCCGTGACGCGGAAGTGCTGCTGCGCCAGGCGAACATGGCCATGCAGCAGGCCAAGCATCTGGGCGGCAACACGCTGCAGTTCTTCACCGACCGGCCGCAGGCGTCGAGCATGCAGTACCTGCAGCTGGAGAATCAGCTGCGCAAGGCGCTGGAAGTCGGCCAGCTGGAAGTCTTCTATCAGCCACGTCTGAGCTTGGCCGACGATGCTCTGGAGGCCGCCGAAGCGCTGGTGCGCTGGCGTCATCCGCAGCGCGGGCTGGTCGCGCCGGCGCACTTCATTCCGCTGGCGGAAGAAACCGGTTTGATCATTCCGCTCGGTGAGTTCGTCCTGCGCGAGGCCTGCCGCCAGGCACGCCAGTGGCAGCAGGACGGGCTGGCGGAGATTCGCGTGTCGGTGAACCTCTCGGTCAAGCAGCTGCGCCAGGGCAACTTCGTCAGCCTGGTGCGCCAGGTGCTCGAGGAAACCGGCCTGCCGGCGACCATGCTGGAGCTGGAACTGACCGAGAGCCAGTTGCTGGACGATATCGACAATGCCATCAGCATCAGCGAGCAGCTACGCGCGTTGGGCGTGCGGCTGGCGATCGACGACTTCGGCACCGGCTTCTCGTCGCTGAGTTACCTCAAGCGCTTCCCGGTGGACTACGTGAAGATCGACCGCTCGTTCATCAGTGAGCTGGAGCATTCCAGTCAGGATGCGGCGATTACCCGGGCGATCATCGCCATGGTCCACAGCCTGGAGCGCAAGGTGGTGGCGGAAGGAGTGGAAACCCAGGCGCAGATGGACTTCCTCAAGGCCAACCAGTGCGACGAGATTCAGGGCTACCTGCTCAGCCCGCCGGTGCCGGCCGAGCAGTTCGCCGAATTACTGCGCTAGCGGCGACGCGGTAACGCGCCGCCCGTAGCGGCGTCAGCCGCGGGTGGTGCGGCCTTCGAGCTCGCGCATCAGCAGCGCGTAGCGCAGATCGACGTCTTCCGGCACCGGCAGGTAGACCGTGTGACCGTCGCCCGGAGCCACCTCGATGGCTTCGCCGCGCTTGTTCTCCAGCTGCTCCAGGCGCAGGTTGAGGTTGCCCTGCGGCGTCATCAGTTCCAGCCTGTCGCCAACCGCGAAGCGGTTCTTCACCGTCACCTCGGCCAGGCCGTTGCGGCGTTTGCCGGTCAGCTCGCCGACGAACTGCTGACGCTCGGAGAGCGAGAAGCCGCGCTCGTAGTTCTGGTATTCGTCGTGCACATGGCGGCGCAGGAAGCCTTCGGTGTAGCCGCGGTGGGCCAGCGATTCGAGGGTATCCATCAGGGACTTGTCGAACGGCCGACCGGCGAGGGCGTCGTCGATGGCCTTGCGGTAGACCTGCGCAGTGCGCGCCACGTAGTAGTGGCTCTTGGTGCGGCCTTCGATCTTCAGCGAGTGCACGCCCATCTGCACCAGGCGTTCGACGTGCTGCACGGCGCGCAGGTCCTTTGAGTTCATGATGTAGGTGCCGTGCTCGTCCTCGAAGGCGGACATGAATTCGCCCGGACGGCTGCTGTCTTCGAGCAGGAATACCTCATCGGTCGGCGCGCCGATACCGAGGGTTGGGTCGGGGCTGGGAGTTTGTGCCGGCTGCACGACGATCGGCTCGTACTTATGCACGATGTCGCCGACTTCGTTCTCTTTTGCCTCATGGGTCTTGTACTCCCAGCGGCAGGCGTTGGTGCAGCTGCCCTGGTTGGGGTCGCGCTTGTTGATGTAGCCGGACAGCAGGCAGCGGCCGGAATAGGCCATGCACAGCGCGCCGTGGACGAACACTTCCAGCTCCATGCCCGGCACCTGTTCGCGGATCTCGCCAATCTCCTCCAGCGACAGCTCGCGGGAGAGGATCACGCGGCTGACGCCCTGGCTCTCCCAGAACTTCACCGTCGCCCAGTTCACCGCATTGGCCTGCACCGAGAGGTGGATGGTCTGCTGCGGGAAGTGCTGGCGCACCAGCATGATCAGCCCAGGGTCGGACATGATCAGCGCATCCGGTCCCATCGCCACCACCGGCTCCAGATCCTTGATGAAGGTCTTCAGCTTGGCGTTGTGCGGGGCGATGTTGACCACCACGTAGAACTGCTTGCCCAGTGCATGTGCTTCGTCGATGCCAAGCTTGAGGTTGGCATGGTCGAACTCGTTGTTGCGCACGCGCAGGCTGTAACGCGGCTGCCCGGCGTACACCGCATCGGCGCCGTAGGCGAAGGCGTAGCGCATGGATTTAAGCGTGCCGGCGGGCGACAGCAGCTCGGTGCGGTAGGGGGTGCTCATGGCGCGGGACTCGCAGGAGGGCATCGAAGAAGCGCGGCATTTTACTGCGCTCGGCGGTCGATTGCGCGTCGTCTGCGATATTCGGGGTGAGGCGCAATGGCGCCCCGCCTGAGCGGGGCGCCGAGGATCAGGTGGCGGGCGCTTCCTTGAGCATGGCGTAGAGCCGGTCCTTGAGCTGTAGCTTCTCCTTCTTCAGGGTCTCGACCTCGCTGTCGGTGCCCGGGACGATGTGCGCTTCGATGTTCTTGACCCGTTGATCCAGCTCGTTGTGCTCGTCGAACAGACGGGCAAAGGTCTTGTTTTCCGCCTTCAGGCGGGTGATCAGGTCGCGGTACTCGGGGAACATGGCAACTCCTTCGGCATGGATGAGCGGGTTGGGCAGATCGGCTCGGGCCGAGCTGCCTCGTGCTTCCATGGTCGTGCCGGTGCTTGCCTGTGGTATTGACCCGCGTCATACGCAGTCGGGAAGCCGGACAGCAAAACGCCGGGACGAGCCCGGCGTTTCGGTCTTGCGTCTGAATCAGGCCGCAGCGATCACATCGCCGTGGTTTTCCGGCTCGATCAACGCGCGGTGCAGCGCTGCGATGGCGGCGTCGTAGTCCTCTTCATTGACCACGCACTGCATCTCCACCTGGCGGATCGACTGGTGGATCGCCTGGATGCTGATGCCCGCTCCAGCCAAAGCCGCTACGGTCTTCGCCAGGATACCCTTGACCTTGAGGTCGGAACCGATCGCCGAGACGATGGCCAGGTTGTGCACCGTGACCTCGGCCGCCGGGTACTTCTCCTCGATCAACTTGGCCGCGCGGTTGATCAGCTTGCGCGAGCCGGAGGCGTAGTAGGTGATGCTGTTGGCATCGGAGTCCTTGTTCACCACGTAGAGCTTGAGCTGCTTGAGCAGCTTGCTGATTTCCATGTCGTGGCTGATGTCGCCGAGCATGTCCTGGTCGAACACCTCGATGCCGAAGACGTCCTTGCGCCCGGCGATGATTTCCACGCAGGGCTTCTCGCTCTTGTAGTCCTGGCTGATCAGCGTGCCGCCGTGCTCGGGCTCGAAGGCATTCTTGATGCGCAGCTCGACACCGGCACGGCGCAGGGTCTTGGCCGCGCGCGGGTGGATCGCTTCCATGCCGAGGTTCGACAGCTGGTCGGCGACGTCGTAGTTGGTGCGGCCGATGGTCACCACCTTGTCGGCACCGACCAGGTTCGGGTCGGCGGAAGAGAGGTGGAATTCCTTGTGGATGATCGCTTCATGCGCGCCGGTGGCGGCGGCGATCTGGGCGAAGGTGATCTCGCTGTAGCCACGGTCGTAGGTGTTCATCAGGCCTTCGGCGCAATGCGTGTAGCCGGTGGCGACCACCAGTTCGCGGCTCAGGTCGAAGCCGGCGAAATGGCTGGCGATCATCTCCTCGAACGGCAGCGGCGCTTCCTGCTGCCAGCCGGTGAGGTCGGCCAGACGGGCGTTGACGCCGCGCTGCTTGAGCGCCAGCACCGAGTTGAAGGCGCTATGCGCTTCACCGAGGGAGGCGAGCATCTCGCGCACCTTCATCAGGTGCTCGGAGAGCTGGAAGTGGCCGTAGGCGCAGAGCTTCTGCAGGCTGTGCATGCACTCGCTGGCGTCGTCGATGCGCGAATTGATGAACTGGTTGGCGGCGTGCAGCTCGTACTCGGAGCTGAACAGCTCGGCGTTCTTCGCCAGCATGCGCTGACGCACGCCTTCCAGCGCCTCGCGCCAGGCGCCTTCGCTCTGGGCATCGGCAAAACGCTGGTAGACGCCGGGCTCGCCGGTCTTCTTGTGTTCCAGCAGCAGATTGGTCATGCCGCTATAGGCCGAGACGACGAAGACGCGCTGGTACAGCGCTGCGCCTTCCCGGCGGCCGATGAAGATGTTGTCGAGGACTTCCTCGAAGCGGCTCATCGACGTGCCGCCGATCTTTTCTACGGTATGCATCTTTTTATTGCGTCCGAATCTGGCAGGCCGTTGACGGGCCCGGCGCGGCTGGCGCACCTGTCGATCAACGAGCTGGAAGTGAGTTCATCCCTGGGCCAATAAGCGATCGGCCAAGCCGGGGGATCGGGCCCGTCATCAGACGCGCCCGATCGCCTCAGAGATACTGTTGCCGCTGAATGTCCAGCGGCTCGAAGTTTTCGCGCTCGGCGACGAAGGCCGGGCGGGGTTTCTGCTCGCAGAACGGCGGCTGCACGGCATTATCCACGTGGTTGTAGACGTAGAACAGATTGCTCCGCGCGCTGGGTGTGATGTTGCCGTTGGAGCCGTGCATGGTGTTGCAATCGAAGAACACCACGCTGCCGGCCGGGCCGGTGGCGCAGTCGATGCCGAAGCGGCTGGCCAACTCGCTCAGGCTGTTCTGGTCGGGCACACCGAACTCCTGCTTGCGCAGGGACTTCTCGTAGTGGTTCTCCGGCGTGGCGCCGACGCAGCGCACGTAGTGCTTGTGCGAGCCGGGCATGAGCATCAGCGGGCCGTTGTGCGGCTCGTTGTCGGTCAGCAGGATCGAGCAGGACAGGCAACGCATTCGCGGCATGCCGTCCTCGACGTGCCAGGTCTCGAAGTCCGAGTGCCAGTAGAACTCCTTGCCGGTGAAGCCGGGCTTGAAGTTCATCCGTGACTGATGCACGTACAGATCACCGCCGAGAATGTAACGGGCGATGCCGGCGGTGCGCTCATCGGCGGCCACGCGGGCGAACAGTTCGTTGTCGCTGTGAATGTCGAACACCGAGCGGACGGCGCCGCTGTCGGGTTCCTTTATGGTCTTGCCGGAGCCGGCGACGGCCGGGTCCTGGCGCATGCGCTCGAGTTCGGCGCGGAATACCGCCACTTCGTCGGCGCTGAACAGGTTGGGGATGACCAGGTAGCCGTCGCGCTCGAAACGCTCGATCAGCTCCGCCGCTATCGGCGCATTCTCCAGGTCGCTGCGGTAGACGACCGGATCCAGGCGTTCCTGCCAGCTGGGCTGGTCTTCCTGGCGCGAGGGATACAGGTCGGCTTGCATAGGGTTCACGCTTACCTCCTTTTCTTGTGATGGTGGGGCGGCTCCATGGCCGCCCCGGTAAACCGGTATCAGACGGTTTCGGCCTCCAGCGGATAGACGCCGCTCTCGTCATGTACTTCCTTGCCGTTGAGCGGCGGGTTGAAGACGCAGGCCATCTTCATGTCCTCGCTACCGCCGCGCAGCAGGTGCTCGTCGTGCTTGTCGAGGATGTACAGCGTGCCGGGTTCGATCTTGTAGATCTCGCCGTCGGCGATGGTCTCGATCTCGCCGTTGCCGCTCATGCAGTACACCGACTCCAGATGATTCTGGTAGTGGATGTGCGTCTCGGTGCCGGCGTAGATGGTGGTTATGTGGAACGAGAAACCCATGTTGTCGTCTTTGAGCAACAGACGGGTGCTGTCCCAGGTGCCGGTTTTGCTGTGGACCTTGCGGTCGGTCTGCTCGCACTCGGCGAGGGTTCTGACGATCATTGCAAATACCTCAGGAAGCTTGGTTTTCGGTCTGCTCGCTCATCACGGCAGCGAAGGCCTTGTCGAGAATGGCGAGTGCGCGGTCGATCTGCTCTTCGCTGATGATCAGCGGGCAGAGACACTTGACCACTTCGCTGTGGGCGCCGCTGGTTTCGATCACCAGGCCGTTCTCGAAGGCGTGACGGCAGACGGCGGAGGCGATATCGCCATCCGGGCAGCTGATGCCGATCATCATCCCGCGGCCCTTGAGGAACAGCGAATCCGGGCCGTGGCGGCGGACGATGCGCTGCATGCCGTCGGCGATGCGCTTGCCCTTGGCCTTCACGCTGTTGGCGAACTCGTCGTTCTGCCAGAAGTGCTCGACGGCTGCGGCAGCAGTGACGAACGCATGGTTGTTGCCGCGGAAGGTGCCGTTGTGCTCGCCCGGCTTCCACTGGTCCAGCTCAGGGCGCAGCAGCACCATTGCGAATGGCAGGCCATAGCCGGACAGCGACTTGGACAGGGTCACGATGTCCGGATGGATGCCCATTTCCTCGAAGCTGAAGAAGGTCCCGGTGCGGCCGCAACCGGCCTGGATGTCATCGACGATCAGCAGCATCTCGTGCTTGCGGCAGAGCTTCTCGAGCTTGCGCATCCACTCGGTCGACGCGGTGTTCAGTCCGCCTTCGCCCTGCACCACCTCGACGATCACCGCGGCGGGCTTGTCGATGCCGCTGGAGGGGTCGGAGAGCAGCTTGTCCATCATGCCGATGGTGTTGGTCTTGTCGCCGAAGTAGTTGGCGTACGGCATGCGGCTGACATCGGTGAGGCTGATGCCGGAGCCGCCGCGGTGATGCTGGTTGCCGGTCGCGGCCAGCGCGCCGATGCTGCAGCCGTGGAAGCCGTTGGTGAAGCTGATGATGTTGTTGCGCCCGGTGACCTTGCGCGCCAGCTTCATCGCCGCTTCGACCGCGTTGGTGCCGGTTGGGCCGGTGAACTGCATGCGGTAGTCGCCCATGCCGCGCGGTTCGAGGATCAGGCGGTTGAAGGTTTCGAGGAAACGCTCCTTGGCCGCGGTGTACATGTCCAGGCCATGGGTGATGCCGTCGTTCTGGATGTACTCGAGCAGCGCCTGCTTGAGTACCGGGTGGTTGTGCCCGTAGTTGAGCGTGCCGGCACCGGCGAGGAAGTCGATGTAACGCTTGCCGTCTCTGGTGACCAGTTCGGCACCCTGGGCCTGGTTGAAGACCACGGGGAAGGAACGGCAGTAGCTACGAACCTTGGATTCGTTCAGTTCAAAAGTTTTCATGCGTGCTCCTTGAGCTCTTCTTCTAGATGGGAAACGGTGAACGGGCCGGCGCGGTAGAGCACCTCGTCATCGTGCTGACCGCCAAAGTGCGCAGCGCGGGAAAACAGCGTGCGCGTGGTGCAGTCGGCACCCAGCCGGTCGAATGCCCGCTTGAACAGTGCCTGCGACGCAGCGTTGTCCGGGGAAATGGTGGTTTCCATGAAGCACACGTCGTGCTCACGGGCCACACGGGCCGTCAGCGCGAGCAGCATGCGCAGGGCCAGGCCCTGACCGCGCATCGAACTATCGACGGCGACCTGCCAGACGAACAGGGTGTCCGGGCGGGCAGGAGGGCGGTAACCCGAGATGAAACCAACCAGTTCGCCCTGGGCGTTCTCTGCGGCGATGGCGGTGTCGGCGAAATCGGAACACTGCAGCAGGTTGCAGTAGACCGAATTGGTATCGAGGGGCTGGCAGCGCGCCACCAGCTGATGCAGGTTGTAACCGTCGCCGTCGGTTGGGCGACGGAGCACTACGGTAGGGAAACTCAAAACAATGCCTTTGGGGTTGTTGATTGAATTCCTTTTTAGGGTAGGCATATCCGAAGAAGTTTCTCAACCCGAACTTCTGAATATGCGAAGTTAAGAGCGCTGCATATATCGCTCGATCCCGCGTAATTACGGCGATTGCGCCGTGGATGTTTCAGTCTGTTTCATTTCGCCAGGCTGGCGGTGAAGGCTGATAGTTACGGGGAAGTTTCGGGAGTGTCGCGAGAAGTTCGATGGCGGTGGTGCGCAGAAGTTCGCCTTGAGTGGCCATGGCGTAGCTGCAAGCGGCATGAATGCTGGCTTTGCTGTGGTTGATCGATGCCCGAATCGTTCGCCATGCACGCGCTGTTGGGCATGGCGTGCTGCGGATAAGTGTGCAGGGAAGAATCAGGCTGAGAATCGACGCGGAAATAGCACTAAATGGCGGAGTGAACTACCGATGATATTTCGCTGATGTGACGTCTGTATGTCGGCGCGATCTGGCCACGGCCGAGCTAGTTGCTCGGCGTAGTTGTGGTGGCCGCGATCGATGATTTCAGAAAGTCTGCCGATCCGCTCTATCTCGCGTTATGCGGGGGCTGTGGCGAAGTTGTCGGAAGTTGTGCCAGACAACTTCATTGCCACCAGCGATGGCCCTGGCGTTCGATGAATTGATGGGCCTGCTCCGGGCCGTCCTCGCCGGCCGGATAGGGGCGCGGCTTGCGGTAGTAGCTGTGCCAGCCGCGCAGGATCGGATCGACCCAGTTCCAGGCCGCCTCGACCTCGTCACGGCGCATGAACAGCGTGGAGTCGCCTTCGATCACATCCAGCAGCAGCCGCTCGTAGGCTTCCCAGCGACGGGTGCTGCTGAAGGCGTGCGCCAGGTTCAGATCCAGCTCCACCGGTTCCAGCTGCATGCCCTTGCCGGGTGCCTTGGCCATCAGCTGCAGGCTGATGCTTTCTTCCGGCTGCAGGCTGATCACCAGGCGGTTCACTTCTCCCTTGCTGAACAGCAGGTGCGGCACCTGTTTGAAGGTGATGATGATCTCCGAGCGCTTGCGCGCCATGCGCTTGCCGGTGCGCAGGTAGAAGGGCACGCCAGCCCAGCGCCAGTTGTCGATCTCGGCCTTCACCGCGACGAAGGTTTCGGTGTCGCTGTCGTTGTCGATGTTCGGCTCGAAGTAGTAGGCCTGCACGTCGTGGCCACCGATGCGGCCGGCGCCGTATTGGCCGCGCACGGTCTTGTCCAGCACGTCGTTGCCGGTGATCGGCTTGAGCGCCTCGAGCACCTTCACCTTCTCGCCGCGGATGTGCTTGGCATCGAAACGCACCGGCGCCTCCATTGCCACCAGGCAGAGCAGCTGCAGGAGGTGGTTCTGCAGCATGTCGCGCATCGCGCCGGCATTGTCGTAGTAGCCGCCGCGGTTCTCCACGCCGAGGGTTTCGGCGACGGTGATCTGCACGTGGTCGATATGCCCGGAGCGCCAGATCGGCTCGAACAGCGCGTTGGCGAAGCGCAGCGCCATGAGGTTCTGCACCGTTTCCTTGCCCAGATAGTGATCGATCCGGTAGATGCGCGACTCGGGGAACACGGCGCCGATCGATTCGTTGATTTCCAGCGCCGAGTCCAGCGAATGGCCGATCGGCTTTTCCAGCACGATGCGCGCATCGTCACCGGCCAGCCCGGCGCTTTCGAGATTGGCGGCGATGGGTTCGAACAGGTCCGGCGCGGTCGCCAGGTAATACACCCGCACACGGCCGTCGGCCTGGCCGAGGTGATGGGCAAGGCGCACGTAGTCGCCGCGCTGGTTGGCGTCCATGGCGAAGTAGTCCAGGCGCTGGGCAAAGGCCTGCCAGGTGTCAGGGCTGAAGTCGCTGCGGGCGACCTGCGCGCGGCAATGCCGCTCTGCCAGGGCCAGGTAGCCGTCGCGGTCGAGCTTCTTGCGCGCCAGGGCGAGTATCCGTACGTCGGCGTGCAGGCGCCCGTCACGGTGCAGGTGGTAGAGCGCCGGAAGCAGTTTGTGCAGCGTCAGGTCACCGGTCCCGCCGAACACGAGCATGTCACAGGATATCGACATCGATTCTCTCCCAGGGCCAAAAAATGGGCGTCGTGGCGAGGCTTGTAGTATAACTACCGCCCCACTACAACCCGCTGACGGCTGAGCGGCGCCGATCGCGCCCGAGCAAAGCCATCAGACGAGAGCATAGCGAGTCCGGAACGTGAATCTGCTGCAGCACATCGCCCAATCCAGAAGCCTGCTACGGAAGTCGGAGCTGAAAGTGGCCGACCATGTCCTGCTCGATCCGGCGTCGGTGATGCACAGTTCCATGGCCGACCTGGCCCACGTGGTCGGTGTCAGCGAACCCACCATCGTGCGCTTCTGCCGCGCCATCGGTTGCCTGGGTTTTCAGGATCTCAAGCTCAAACTGGCGCAGAGCCTGGCGGCTGGCGCCAGCTTCGGTCAGTTCGCCATCAGCGAGAACGATTCGGTGGCCGACTTCGCCTTGAAGATCTTCGACACCACGCTGCACACGCTGATGGAAGTGCGCGAGCGGCTCGACCCCGAAGCGCTGCAGCGCGCCATCGCTGCCATGGCCAAGGCCGAGCGCGTGGAGTTCTACGGTTTCGGCGCATCCGGCGCGGTGGCCACCGACGCCCAGCACAAGTTCTTCCGTCTGCTGCTGTCAGCTGCCGCCTATTCCGATCCGCACATGCAGGCCATGTCGGCGGTGACGCTCAAGCCTACCGACGTGGCGATCTGCATCTCGCAGTCCGGTCGCTCGAAGGATCTGCTGATCACCGCCAACGTGGTGCGTGAATCCGGCGCGACGCTCATCACCCTGTGCCCGAGCCAGACGCCGCTGGCCGAGCTGGCCACCATCAACCTGGC
>Ga0154485_1140_pt3 | contig 13651 bp, 14 predicted proteins | sample RifGroC2_FD_115964 | JGI IMG/M metagenome (GOLD analysis project Ga0154485, IMG submission 115964) | Pseudomonadales bacterium GWC2_63_15
CCGGACGAGAACCGCGCGTTGGCCGCCTGCGCGGCGTTTCGCGGCGACGTGCTGATCGTCGAATCCGAGCACGATACCTTCGTCCCGCACGAAACCATCATGAGCTATCGTGCCGCCTTCCACGGCACCCACTCCCTCACCCATCGCATCATCGACGGTGCCGACCATGCGCTGAGCAACGAGCGTTGCCAGGAGGCCTACACCTCGATTCTGGTGAACTGGGCGACCGAGATGATCATCGGCGCACGTCTCGACGAAAAATCCCCTGAGGGCTTCAAGGCGGTCGCCGAGTAGCAGGTCAGCACTCGCCTCCGACGGCCCTTGAGGCGCGCAGGGGAGCATTGCGTCAGTCCGCTCACTCGGGATGTGTCGGTGGGGGCGTGGGGCCGACGAAACGACTCCAGCGGCGGTCGAGCACCTGCTGCTTGAGCACTTCGATGACGTCGACCAGTAGTTCTTCCAGCGCCAGGTCGGTATTTTCGTCCTGGTAGACCCAGGCATCGAAGAACTCGTCGGCGAGATTGCCGGCCAGTGCCTGGAACTGCGGGCCACGCATGCCTTCCACGGCGCCCTGCAGCAGCCGCGCGGCGATGTCGCTGAGTGCATCGTCGAGCGTGCTGGCCAGGCGGTTGCCCAGCGGCAGGCGCCGCAGATTGTGCATCTCGGGATTGTTCTGCAGCGCCTGGTGAATCAGTTGGCTGACATAACCTTCGATGGCGCCGCGATTGTCGCGGTAGCCGGTCTCCAGCATGTCCTGCAGGCGCCGCGAGATGTCGTTGAGCAAGCGCTGTTTGCGCGGCCGCACCACTTCCTGCAGCAGCCGGCGCGAAAGGTCGTCGCTGGCGCCGATCTCCTGCTGCAGGCGGCCGAACAGGCGCACCATCACCCGGTCGGAAAGCTCCTCGATCAGCAGGTAGTAATAGCGGCTGAAAAGGCCGTAGATGGCCCAGCCGCGCATGTCGATCAGCCCCAGGCGCTGCAGGCGGATCAGCAGCGCGCCGACACGCAGTACGCGCAACCAGCGCAGCCCGGCCAGGGGAATGCAGCCGAGCACGTCATACCAGTGCGCGAACGGGTAGTAGTACCAGCGTGCATAGCGGCGCTCGAACAGTGCCACGGTCCAGCCGAGCAGCACGTCGAGGACGAAGATCGCGACGAAGCCCAGGTCGATGTACTGGAAGTTGGCGTGGACACTCTGCTGGTAACGCGCGTGCAGCTCTGGCGCGAGGTCCGCCAGCACTGCGCTGACAGGCTGCAGGGCGAACAGGCTGTCGAACAGAATCAGCGACAGGTTGATGCACACCAACAGGACGATGAAGGCTTCCCAGGCGGCGTGCAGCTGGTCGCGACGGCGGGCCTGTCGCGCCACGACCGGCTCAGTCATCCGCGGCAGGTGAAGCAGCGGCTGGCTGCCAGAGTATTTCACCGCAACCCTGGCGCCGAGCGATCAGGCGGGCGGCGACGAACAGCGCATCGGAGAGCCGGTTCAGATAGGCCAGCAGTACCGGGCGTACCGTTTCGCTGGCATTGAGCTGCTGGCAACGACGCTCGGCAGTGCGCGTCATGCTGCGGCACAGGTGGGCGAGGGCGATCAGCCGGGAACCGCCTGGCAGGATGAATTCCTTTAGCGGTCCGAGTTCCTGATTCCAGCGATCGATGGCCTGTTCCAGTCGCTCGATTTCGTTGTCCTGCAGCGCCTGGTAGTCGGGCATCGCCAGCTCGCCGCCGAGGTCGAACAAGCGGTGCTGGCAAGGCGCGAAAACGCCGATCAGCTCGTCGAGCGCTGGCCATTGCACCTGCGCATCGGCCAGTTCGGCCAGCAGCAGGCCGAGCTGACTGTTGAGGGTGTCGACCTCGCCCATGGCCTCCACGCGGGGATGGGCCTTGGCAACCCGACGGCCGTCGCCGAGGCCGGTTTCGCCGCTATCGCCGGTGCGGGTGTAGATTTTCGACAGTCGATTGCCCATGTATCGGTTCCTTGGTTCAGGTCGCCATCTGCTCGCCAAGCGAGTTCAGTGGCAACCGCAGGGTGAATGTGGTGCCGTGGCCTGCGTGGCACTGCACCTCCATCTGCCCTTGATGGTTGTTGGTAATGATGAAATACGAGACGGAAAGACCCAGCCCGGTTCCCTGGCCGACTTCCTTGGTGGTGAAGAACGGCTCGAAGATGCGCTTGCGCACATTCTCCGCGATGCCACCACCGTTGTCCTCGACGTGGATTTCCGCCCACGGCGGATTCAGGCGCGTGCGCAGGATGATCTGTCCCGGCTCGTCGCTCTGATGGGTATGAATGGCCTGAGCGGCGTTCTTCAGCAGGTTGAGCAAGACCTGCTCCAGCTCGTTGCCGATGCACGGTACGCGGTCTATCCGCGGGTCGAAGTCACGGACAATATCGATGGCCTTGAAATCGAAACCGTCGATCAGTGCGAAGTCGTTGCCGGCGATCTCCAGTGCCTGATCGATCAGAACGGGCAATTGGCAGTCCGCCAGCTGACGGTTGCTCATGCGGCTGAAGCTGAGCATGTGGCTGACGATCTTCGCCGCGCGCGAGCCCGCCTGCTGGATGCCATCGAGCAGCTGCGGCACTTCGCGGCGCTGCAGGTACTGGTTGACCGCTTCCAGGCGCACGCCGGTCTCATCCGCGGCCTCGCGGTTGCGCTCGAGCTCGGGCGAGAGCCGGCGGCGGATGTTCTGCGCGTTGTGCAGGATGGCACCGAGGGGGTTGTTGATCTCGTGGGCCATGCCGGCCGCGAGGCTGCCCACCGAGAGCATCTTCTCCGACTGCACCATCATTTCTTCCATGTTGATGCGCTGGGTGATGTCGTCGATGCGGATCACCACACCGCGGCCACCTGCGCCGGTCAGTGGGTAGCAGGTCAGCGCATAGTGGTGCGGCTCGTCGTTGCGCATCCAGGTCACCCGCTCGATCTTCGCCACCACGTGCTGTTCCGAAGTGCGGCGGATCTGCGCGAGAAACGGCTTGAGCGGCTCGAAGGCGACGAATACCGGCTGGTTGAGCGCGTCATCCAGCGGCGTTCCGGAGAGCGCACTGGCTTCCTGGTTCCACTGGGTGACGTAGAGCTGCTCGTCGAGGGCGATCAGCGCCGAGGGCATCGAATCGATGATGCTGTTGAGGTACTTTTGAAAGCCGGTCAGCTTCTGCTCGATCTTGCTGCGCACCTGCACTTCCAGCTCCAGCTTGCGGTTGGAGTGGCGGGTTTCCTCGGCCAGGCCCTGGGCATGATCGAATGCCTCCTGGGCATCGTCACGGGCGCGCTTGAGCTGCTGCTCACGAGCCTCCATGCGCGACAGCATGGTGTTGAAGGCATCGGCCAACCGGCCGATCTCGTCCTGGTTGCCGGGCTTGGCGCGCAGGGAATAGTCCTCCTCGCGGGTGACCTGGCGTGACAATGCTTCGAGTTCGCGAATCGGGCGGGTGATGAGTTGACGGATCTGCCGGGCGACCAACACCCAGAGCAGCAGGCTGGCGACGAGAATGGCCAGGCTGGCGGTCAGCGTACCGGTGTAGAAGGCGCCGGGCAGCTCGCTGCTGGCGACCATCAGCAGATGCCCGGCACTGCCATCGGCTTGCGGCAGCCTGACTAGCAGGTTGGCGCGAATCTCGCTGGCGCGCCAATGCTCGACATCGCTGAGCTGCTCGGGCAGACGCAATCGGTCGCCTTGCTGGAGTTGCGCGAGGCTGTTGCCGTCGCGGTCGTAGATCATCGCGGCTCGCAGCGGCGCATAGCCGTCCAGGCGTTTGAGCAGCTTGCTGGCGGCTTCCGGCGAAGACAGCGCCCGCGCGCTCAGTTCTTCGGTAGCGAACAGCTCGCCGAGGGTGTGCATGGCCTGCGGCGCGACGCTCTGCCGTGAAATCCAGTAGGCCGCGCTGATGAACGTCAGGTTGGAAACCAGCAGAACGGCGGCAAGCAGGACGAGCAGGGCCAGCAGCAGTTTGCGGCCGACCGGAAGGTTTTCGAGGCGCTGACGCAGGATCATTGGCGGGACACGGCATAGCAGAGAGTTTCTGCAGGGTAGCCGCGGCTCAGTCCGTGGGCAATCCGCGCTGGCTCAGGTGTTCACGCAGGTGGCGATGCAGTTCGTGCAGCCTGGGGAGCGCGAGCCCTAGCGAGTCGGCGCTGCGGCAGGCATGGCCGAGCAGGTAGGCGATCTCGGTGCGCCGGCCGAGTCGAACGTCCTGATACATCGATGAATAGTTGGCCGCGGTGGCGTCGATCACCCGCAGCACCTCGCCTTGCAGATCGCTGGCAGCGGCTGGCTGACCGCTAGCTTCGAGCAGTTCGACGAGTTCTTCGCAAAGCCCGGAGAGCTGCTCGCGATGCTGCAGCAGCTCGCCATTACGGCAATCGTGGAGCACCGTCAGCGGATTGATCGCGCAGTTCAGTGCCAGCTTGCGCCAGAGCCGCGCCAGGATGTCGCTGGACCAGGTTTGCGGGATGCCCGCTCGGTTCAGTTCGTCCAGCCAGGCCGGTGCACTGCCGCCGTTCGAATCGCCCAGCCAGTTCTGCCCGCGGCCGGCGAACACCACATGGAAATCGTCTTCTCGATAGGCCCCTTCGGTACTCGACACGAAGGTGCAACGCGCCTGCGGCCAGCGTTCGGCGATGGCCTGCTGGCTGCCGAGGCCGTTCTGCAACAGGAGTATTTCGCAGCCAGAGGAGAGGCGGGACGCCACCTGAGCGATTGCGCCTTCGGCGTCGTAGGCCTTGCATGCAACCAGCAGGCGCTGGATCGGCGTGCTTGCATCAGGCAGTTCTGCCGGGATGGCGTAGAGCCGAGATAGATCGTCGGCAGTCAGCGTGAGCCCGCCGGCGCGCTGGTAATCGGCGAGGCGCTGGGCGGAGCGCAGGATTATCCGTACTGTTGCGCCCGCTCCAGCCAGGCGGGCCGCCCAGAGGCTGCCGAGTGCGCCTGCGCCGAGGACGTGCCAGCTCACCCTCAGGCCGACTGCTTCAGGCGCAACGGCACGATGCGGCCGGTGCTGTAGGCGCTCGGCAGCAGGGCGGCCGCGCGCTCGATGATGGTTTCAGGCGCGATCGGCAGCGCATCAGTGTCGAGGCTGATCAGACTGATGCCCGCCTTGATGGATACGAAACCCTCGCTGGTCTTCAGCGCCCTGAGATTCAGGCCTTCATGCAGGCGCTTGAAACTGCTCGGCGAACAACCCTTGAGATCGTTGACCAGGGCCAGCAGGCCGAACTGGCTTTCATTGATTCGGCACACCACATCCAGCGGGCGGACGAGCTGCTGCAGGCGTGTGCCGATGGCGCTGAGGATTTCCGCGTAGACAGCATCGCCATAGCGCTCGCGCAGCGCATCGGCGTCGGGCAGGCCGATCTGCAGGTAGTACAGCGCCGTGCCGCGGTTCTCCATCTGGCGCAGGCTGGCCGCCAGGCGCTGGTGCATGTAGCGGGCGTTGCCGAGATGGGTCTGCGGGTCCTGCAGGCTCTGCCCTTCGAGGCTCGCGACATTCTCTGCGAGCTGGTGATTCTCCTGCTTGAGCCGTTGCAGCGAGCCGCATAGACGGTCGGCGGCGAAGATGCGCGGCAACAGCTGCTCGTTCATCGCCGACTTGCTGATGAAGTCGTCAACGCCGTGGTCGAACGCCTGCCCCAGGGCGTTCTCGCTGTCACGGCCGGTGAGCAGGATGATGTAGCTGTAGTGCCCGCTCTGGGCGTCGCGCTGGCGAATCTGGCCGGTCAGCTCGAGGCCGTCCATTTCCGGCATCAGCCAGTCCGCCAGCAGGACATGCGCGGGGCGTTGCGAATGCTGCGCCAGTGCGTCGGCGGCGCTGCTGGCGAAGCGGATGTCCTGGTAGCCAGCTTTGCTCAGCGCGCGACCGATCATGACGCTGGAGAATTTGGCGTCATCGACGACGAGAATGCTCAGGAGAGGGTTGGGCATGGCAAGCTCAATCAATTGAAGGGGGACGTCCTGTCACTCCTTGCCGTAGGGCGGGCGCTGACACGTCGAATCGTTATAATGACCGCGCTTTCTTAACCGTCAAGACATACGCGCTCGGCTCATGCGGCCGGTCGCGCTATACAGTGGAGGAATCCCCATGCCCTCGTTCGACGTGGTGTCCGAACTGGACAAGCACGAAGTCACCAACGCGGTCGATAACGCGATCAAGGAACTGGATCGTCGTTACGATCTGCGCGGCAAAGGCAGCTTCGAGCATAAGGATCTGACCGTGCAGCTGACGGCGGACGCCGAGTTCCAATTGGAGCAGATGCTCGAGATCCTCAAGTTGAGCCTGGTCAAACGCAAGATCGATATCCAGTGCCTGGAGATCAAGGACGCCTACGCTTCCGGCAAGAGCACCAAGCAGGAAGTGGTGCTGCGCGAGGGCATCGACAAGGAGCTGGCGAAGAAGATCGTCGCCTACATCAAGGATGCCAAGCTCAAGGTGCAGGCCGCCATCCAGGGTGAGCAGGTACGCGTCACCGGCAAGAAGCGCGACGACCTGCAGGAAGCCATCGCCCTGCTGCGTGGCCACGAATTCGGCATGCCGCTGCAGTTCAACAACTTCCGCGACTGATCCTCCCTCCGCGCCTCGGCGCGTGCATTCATCCCCGCTTTTCGTCGGTGCTCGCGCTGCGGGCACCGATTTTCACAAGGAGTAATCCATGGACCTGAGCGTCGACTACCTGGTCGATCTTTCCGAATCTTGGCTGCCTGTGGTGCTGCAATACGGTGCCCAGGTGACCCTGGCGATATTGACCCTGCTGTTCGGCTGGTGGTTGATCAACACCCTGACCGGGAAGGTCGCCAGCCTGCTGCAGCGTCGTCATGTGGATCCGACCCTGCACGGTTTCATCGGCAGCCTCGCCAGCATCGTGCTCAAGGTGCTGCTGCTGGTCAGCGTGGCCTCGATGATCGGCGTGGAGACCACCTCGTTCATCGCCGTGATCGGTGCCGCCGGCCTGGCCATCGGTCTGGCGTTGCAGGGCAGCCTGGCGAACTTCGCTGGCGGCGTGCTGATTCTGCTGTTCCGTCCGATTCGGGTCGGCGAGTGGATCGAAGCCCAGGGCGTAGCGGGCACCGTGCATTCCATCCAGATCTTCCATACGGTGCTCAAGTCTGCCGACAACAAGACCATCGTGGTGCCCAACGGCAGTCTGTCCAATGGTCATATCACCAACTACTCCCGCGAACCGCGGCGTCGTGCCGATATCAACGTCGGCATCGATTACGGCGCAGACATCAAGCTGGCGCGGCAGATACTGCTGGAAATCGCGCAGGACGAGCGCGTGTTGCGCGACCCCGAGCCGGTGGTATTCGTCACTGGGCTGGGGGACAGTTCGGTCAATCTGTCGTTGCGGGTCTGGGTCGCGACCGGTGATTTCTGGCCGGTGACCTTCGGTTTCACCGAACTGGTGAAGGAGCGTTTCGACGAGGCGGGGATCGGCATTCCGTTTCCGCAGCGCGTGGTGCACCTGGTTCAGAGCTGAGGTCTTGCCTGAACGAAGCGAAGCCGGCATTTGCCGGCTTCGTCGTTTCTGCTTGTCGCCTCAGGAATGTTCGGAGGCTGTTTCGTGCGGCGTGTCGTCCGGCTGCTGGCGGGTTCTGCGCCACTGCCAGACGATCAGAATCAGCGTCGGCACGCCGAGCAACGCGGTGACCAGGAAGAAGTCGCTGTAGCCGAGGTGTTCCACCATGACCCCGGAGTAGCCACCCAGCAGACGGGGCAGTAACAGCATGAGCGAACTCAGCAGGGCGTATTGGGTGGCCGAGAACTTCAGGTTGGTCAGGCTGGACAGATAGGCGACGAAGGCGGTGGAGGCGAGGCCGCCGCTGAAGTTGTCGCAGGAGATGGTGACGATCAACATGTTCAGATTCGCGCCCATCTCGACCAGCAGCATGAACATCAGGTTGGTCGCTGCCGAGGCGACTCCGCCGATGAACAGGATCGGCAGGATGCTGAAACGCACGATAAGCAAGCCGCCGAAGGCCGCGCCGAGCAGCGTCATCACCAGACCGAACAGCTTGCTGACGCTGGCGATCTCGTCCTTGGAAAAACCCTGATCGATGTAGAACACGTTGGCCATCACGCCCATCACCGTATCCGACATTCGGTAGGTGGCGATCAGCCCCAACAGCAGCAGCGCCTGCCAGCGGTAGCGCAGGATGAAGTCGGTGATCGGCGTCAGCACCGGCCCCATCAGGATGCGCCCAGGTGCCGACAGGCAGCCCCAGCAGATCAGAAGGTACATGGTGCCGCGCGGCCAGTAACCGCCCCAGTAGGACTGGAACATGCCGGTGGTCGACACCATGAGGATGATCAGCACGATCACCGATACCGCCTGGTGGGCGAAGTCGAAGCGCGCCGGTCGCTGGCGTTGCTTGGCTTGGCTGAAGATATGGCGTACCGGCACGAACAGCGCCCGGCCCATCGGCGAAATGCTGCCGAGGATGAATAGTGCATACAGCGTCGCTCGCGGCCAGGCCTGGGCGATCAGTGCGTTGATCATCGCCGGTATCGAGATCAGCAGCACCAGCAGCAGGCCGACTGCAGCGAGCTGGTGATTGAAGCTGTAGCGCGAGGGCTCGTTGGGCAGCGGCGCAGCGGCGTCCGGCTCGCGGATCACCAGGCTGGTAATCAACCCCGGAAGGATCAATAGGGCGAAGGCCAGATAGGTCGTGGTCCAGGCTGCCTGGTTGTAGTCGAGGCTGCTCGAACCCAGCCATTCGGCGAGGAAGAGCGCGCCGGCGCTGGCGAGCAGCATGGCGATGCGATAGCCGGTCATGTAGCTGGCTGCCAGGGTCGCCTGCAACTTGTCCTCGGCTATCTCCAGGCGATACGCATCGATGGCGATGTCCTGGGTAGCCGACGAAAACGCCACGACCACCGCCAGCGCGATGAGCATCGTGAGGTTGTATTGCGGGTTGCACAGGGCCATGCCAACCAGGCCGATGGCGATCAGCGCCTGCGACAGCACCAGCCAGGAGCGTCTGCGCCCGAGCGCGCCGATCCAGGGCAGTCGCCACTGGTCGAGCATCGGCGACCAGACCCATTTGAATGCATACGCCAGGCTGATCCAGCTGGCAAAGCCGATGGTTTCCCGCGAGACGCCCGCTTCGCGCAGCCAGACCGACAGCGTGGAGAACACCAGAACGGCGGGAAGACCCGCAGCGAAACCCAGCAACAGCAGGGCCAGCGTAGCGGGGCTGGCGTAGGCGGCTAGCGCATCGCGCCAGGTTTCACGGGACATACATCGAGGATCTGTGCAGTTTTGGACGAAGCGCGCACTCTAACCGCTGTGCTCCGTCGAATGCCAGCCGTGCCGACGCATGTCCACCCGGTCGTTGATGATGGTCAGCCCTTCGGCCCGCAGGCGCATGCGCTGCTCGTGCCCGGCGGGGGAACCGGCCGGCAGGCTGAGCCGTCCGCCGGCGGCGATCACCCGGTGCCAGGGCAGGCTGGTGCCGTCGGGCAGCTGAGACATCAACCGGCCAACCCAGCGGGCCGCGCGACCGAGTCCGGCCATGGCGGCCAGTTCGCCGTAGCTCACCACCTTACCTGGCGGTATCTGCGACATCACCAGATAAACAGCGGCACGCCGTGCATCGGCGTCGGCAGCGGGTGGCAGCAGTGGTGGAAGGTCGGCCATGACAGGTGCTCCGGTGCAGGCAGGCGTACTGCGCGCCGAACTAGCGCTCCATTCGGCGGTCTTTGCTTGCTGTAGTTAAACGCATAGGGATAATGCCAGCCTTTCAACCGCCTTCGACCAGATTTTCAGCACATATATGTTCTCCAAAACCCTGCTTTGCGTGACCCTTTCCGCCATTGCCCTGCCTTCGTTCGCCGACACCGTATGGTTGAAGAATGGTGATCGTCTGACCGGCAAGATCAGTGTGCTCGACGGCGGCAAGCTGCTCATCGAAACCGAATACGGCGGCTCGATTCCGCTGAAGTGGAGCAAGATCGCCACGCTGGAAAGCGACCAGAAGCTGCTGATCAAGCAGAACGACGTGACCGGCGAGGTCGCCCAGTCGCTGCAGGCAGCCGACGAGGGCAAGGTTGTCATCGCCAATGGTGCCGCGCCACGCACGGTGGATTTGGCGAGCATCACGCAGATCATCCATCCCAAGCCGTTGATCCAGGATTTCACCTGGAGTGGCAACGTGGATGTGGCGATGGATTACAAGCGTGCCGAAACCGACACCGATGACTACGACGTTTCCTTCGACACCAAGGCGCGCCATGGGCTCTGGCGCCACAACGGCACCGGTAACTACAACCGTGAGTATCGTGACGGTGTGACGGTCACCGACAACTGGGATGCCGAATATGCGCTGGACCGCTTCCTTGACGAACACTGGTTCTGGCAGGGGCGTCTGAGCTACAAGCGCGACCAGATCGAAGATGTCCGCCGTCAGCGCACCATCGGTACCGGTCCGGGTTATCAGTTCTGGGACAACGAGCTTGGCGCGTTCTCGCTGGCGGCGCTGATCAACCGCAGCGACTACGAGTTCGCCGACGGCGACAAGGAGGACTTCTACCTGGCGGCGATGAAGTGGGACTACAACCGCTACCTGGTGGGCAAGACCTTCGAACTGTTTAGTACTGGCGAGCTCGGCAAGCCGCTGGAAAATGTCGCCGACTATGCTCTGGATGCCGAGGTTGGCCTGCGTTACAAGGTCACCGACTGGGCCTCGCTGAACATGAAGGCAGAGAAGGACATCATCAGCGGTGCCGACAACGATCTCGATGAGACCCGCTACAGCATCGGGTTCGGCGTGGGCTGGTAAGCGAATCCCGTCCGTTGCGCATATAAAAGAAAGGCAGCCATCTGGCTGCCTTTCTTTTTGACGCTGACGACACGCTCAGAGGCGCAGGCCGCCGTCGAGTTCGAGAATGCGCCCGGTGTAATAGTCATTCTCGAAGATGTAGGCCACCGAGTGGGCGATCTCGGCCGGCTTGCCCATGCGCCTGAGCGGGATGCCGGAGGTCATCTTCTCCAGCGCTTCGGGTTTCATGCTGGCAACCATCTCCGTCTCGATGAAGCCCGGCGCCACGCCCGCAACGCGGATGCCGTAACGCGCCAGCTCCTTGGCCCAGACCACGGTGGCCGAGGCCACGCCGGCCTTGGCGGCGGAGTAGTTGGTCTGACCCATGTTGCCGGCGCGGGAGATCGAGGAGATGTTGATGATCGCGCCCTCGCTCTTCAGTTCGACCATCTTCGCCGCGACTTCGCGGGTGCAGAGGAACACCCCGGTCAGGTTGACGTCGATCACCGCCTGCCACTGCGCCAGGCTCATCTTGCTGATCTCGCCGTCCTTGACCTTGAGCAGCAGACCGTCGCGCAGGATGCCGGCATTGTTCACCAGGCCATGCAGGCCGCCGAAGTCTTCGGCCACGCGCGCAACCATATCGCTGACCTGCTCTTCATTGGCGACGTTGCACAGGTAGGCGCGGGCGCCACCGCCAGCGGCCTTGCAGGCCGCGACCGCCTCATCCAGACGCTCCTGATTCAGGTCCACCAGTGCCAGCCGCGCGCCCTTGCTCGCCAGGTACTCACCCATGGCACGGCCGAGGCCCTGGCCGCCGCCGGTGACGATGATGACTTTGTCTTGAAGCTGCATGCCTATCTCCATGTGGTCGTTCTGCTGCGGGAACGACGCCCGCCGGGGAAACCGTTATGCTGAGCCCCCGTCGATCCGGACCCGTCTCGAGGAGCCTCAGGTGAGCGCCGAAGCCAGCAAGCATGCCCGACAACTCCTGCTCAAGGAATACCGCGGCGTGCTCTCCACCCATTCCCAGGCCATGCCCGGCTTTCCGTTCGGCTCGGTAGTGCCTTACTGCCTGGACGCCAATGGCTGGCCGCTGATCCTGATCAGCCGCATCGCCCAGCACACGCGCAATCTGAAGGTCGATGGGCGGTGCTCGCTGCTGGTCGGCGAACGCGCCGCCGAGGATGTGCAGGCGGCCGGTCGACTCACGCTGCTTGCCGAAGCCCGTCAGCTCGCCGAGCCCGCTGCAATCGAGTCGGCGGCACAGCGCTACTACCGCTACTTTCCCGAGTCGCGCGACTACCATCGTGTGCATGACTTCGATTTCTGGGTGCTGGAGCCGGTGCGCTGGCGCTACATCGGCGGCTTCGGCGCCATTCACTGGCTGGACCACGTCGCGCTGGCCAATCCCTTCGCGATCGAAAGCGGCGAGGTGGAGCAGGGCATGGTCGAGCACATGAACGATGACCACGCCGCTGCCATCGCCCGTTATGTCGAACAGGCCGGGCTGCCGCAGAGCGCGCCAGCGCAAATGGTCGGGATCGATAGCGAGGGCTTCCATCTGCGTATCGGCCAGGCACTGCATTGGCTGGCGTTTCCGGAGCCATGCGAAACGACAACGGCCGTGCGCCAGGCGCTGGTTGCCATGGCGCGAGGCTGAGTGATTCAGTTTCGCTTCAGCCGTGTCGCGCATAATCCGGTTACAGGCCGATTGTCACCCGGGTTGAATTAGACCCCTCCTGCCGCCATCTACAGAGGACTGGAAGCTGATCTTCCGTCAAGGACCATCGATGCGAATCTTCTTTGTACTGTTTCTGTTGTTTCCGCTGGCCGAGCTGTATGTGCTGATCAAGGTCGGCGGCTCCATTGGCGCGCTGGCGACCATCCTGCTGCTGGTGCTCAGTGGCATCGCCGGCATTCTGCTGCTGCGCCTGGCGGGTTTCGCCACCGCCTGGCGCGCCCGCGAACGTCTGGCGCGCGGTGAACTGCCCGAGCGCGAGATGCTGCAGGGGCTGATGATGGCCATTGGCGGTGGCTTGCTGTTCCTGCCCGGTTTCATCAGTGATGTGCTGGCGCTGGTTGTGCTTTTCCCACCGACACGCAACTTCCTGTTCCGCCAGATCAATCGGCGGATCGAGGCGCAGGTGCGCCGCCAGCGTGCTTTTGCCGACGATCTGCAGGCGCGCTCCAACCCGCAGCGGCCGAACGTGATCGAAGGCGAGTGGGAGCGCAATGACCGCGACCGCTAAGCTGCTCAGCCGACAATCCGGCATGCCATCAGGCATGCCGGTTTCGTTTGTGGCCATGAAAATTTCATCTGCGCCCCTTGAAATGCACTTGAACGCCCGCATGTAGCGGACACCGCAAGGTCGCTGTCGTGTTCGACAGTCCGTCTTCTGCGGCTCGCATTGCGGGCCGCAACCGGCACCGCCGGATTTGCCCAACCCGCCGATGAAGATCATCGGCATGGAACAACTCTACTAGGAGAGATCGACAATGAAGCTTCGTCCTCTGCATGACCGCGTCGTGATTCGTCGCAGCGAAGAAGAAACCAAGACCGCAGGCGGCATCGTCCTGCCGGGCTCCGCTGCCGAGAAGCCGAACCGTGGCGAAGTCGTTGCTGTGGGTACCGGCCGCGTGCTGGACAACGGCGAAGTACGCGCCCTGGCCGTGAAGGTCGGTGACAAGGTGGTGTTCGGCCCTTACTCGGGCAGCAACACCGTCAAGGTCGACGGCGAAGACCTGCTGGTGATGAGCGAGAACGAAATTCTCGCTGTCGTCGAAGCCTGATCGCCCCGCGAATCTCCGTAAATAATTCACGAATTGAGGATCAATCAACATGGCTGCTAAAGAAGTCAAATTCGGCGACTCCGCACGCAAGAAGATGCTGGTC
>Ga0154485_1167_pt2 | contig 13158 bp, 11 predicted proteins | sample RifGroC2_FD_115964 | JGI IMG/M metagenome (GOLD analysis project Ga0154485, IMG submission 115964) | Pseudomonadales bacterium GWC2_63_15
AGCGCTTCGGCGTACGTCTGAACGCGGCCAAGCGCGCTGGCGAGACCACGGTCGAAGACGAGGATCGCACCCTCGACATGTTCGCCCTCGGCCTCGACTACCAGGGCGACAACTTCCGCCTGTCCGGTGATATCGGCCACCAGTACCACTTCATCGACCAGCCACGGCCGAACGTAACCCCCCGCGGCGGCGTGCCCAGCGCACCGGATGCCGATGACAATTTCGCCCAATCCTGGACCTACTCGAAGGAGAAGCAGACCTTCGGCACCTTCCGCGCCGAATACGACTTCTCGGACGCCGTGACCGGCTGGCTGGCGGCCGGCGTACGTGAAGGGGAGGAGCAGAACCGGTTGGCCAATCCGACCGCTAATGCTTCGGGCGTTACCTCTGCTTACCGCTTCGACAACATCCGCGAGGAAGAGGTATTCACCAGCGAAGTGGGCGTCCGTGCGCGCACCTTTACCGGCCCGGTATCACATGAGCTGGTGATGTCGGCGGCGATGTTCGATATCGAGGCTCGCAATGCCTATGCATTTTCCAGCTTCGCCGGTTTCGCAGGCGATCTTTACGATCCCTACGATGCAGCCATGCCCGCGGCCGATTTCTTCGTCGGTGGCTCGATGTCCGATCCTCATGTGACCGAGCGCACCCACACGCAGAGCCTCGCGTTCGCCGACACGCTGGGGTTCATGGATGACCGCCTGCTGGTCACCCTCGGCGCGCGCCGCCAGGGCATCGAAGCCAAAACCTACGACTACAACAGTGGCAATCGCCTGTCTTCTTACAACCGTTACAAGAACAGCCCGGTCGCGGGCGTGGTGTATCAGCTGACCGATGAAGTGTCTGTTTACGCCAACTACATCGAAGGGCTGGTCAAGGGCGATATCGCACCGGCTATCAGCGGCGGCGTGGCGATCAGCAACCCTGGCGATGCTCTGGAACCGTACGTCTCGGAACAGACAGAGGTCGGCATCAAGTACGACGGTGGCAACCTTGGCGGCAGCCTGGCGTTGTTCACCACCGAACGGCCATTCAGCACCGTTGAGAACTCCGTGTTTACCGACGGCGGCGAACAGCGCAACCGCGGCATCGAGCTGTCGGTGTTCGGCGAGCCGACCTACGGCGTGCGGTTGCTTGGCGGTCTGACGCTGCTCGATGCCGAGCTGACCAGCACCCAGGACGGCGTCAACCAAGGTAATCGTGCGATCGGTGTTCCACGCACCCAAGCCAACGTGGGCGGCGAATGGGATGTACCGGGCCTGGACGGGCTGACCCTGACCAGCCGGGTGATCTATACCGGCCGCCAGTACGCCGATGCGGCTAACGACCTGGAAGTCCCCTCCTGGACTCGCTTCGATCTTGGCGCTCGTTATCGCATGGTCATCGAGAATCGCGACGTGACCCTGCGAGCGCGGCTGGATAACGTCACCGGCCGCGACTACTGGGCCTCAGCCGGCGGCTACACCGATCGGGGCTACCTCGTCCTCGGCGCCCCGCGCACGCTCTCGGTCAGCGCTACGGTCGACTTCTGATGCAGGCAGTCAACCTGCGGCGGTGGGGCTGGGTCCACAAGTGGTCCAGTCTCGTCTCTACGCTGTTCATCCTGATGCTGTGCCTGACCGGCCTGCCGCTGATCTTCTCCCACGAGATCGATCACCTCACCGGCAACGAGATCGAGGCGCCGGCGATGCCCGAGGGCACGCCGCGCGCTGCGGTCGACCGGGTTGCGGCCGAAGCTGTGAAGGCCTACCCCGGTCTGGTGCCGCTGTACTTCTTCGCCGAGGAAGACGCGCCGGATGTCTGGTACGTCAAGCTCGATACCCGGGTCGACACCGATGAAAGCGAATCGACCCTGATCCTCTCCGATGCCCGCACGGCCGAGGTGCTCGGCGCGCCGAACTTCGACGAAGGCTTCATGAGCGTGATGTACCGCCTGCACGTCGACCTTTACGCGGGGCTCGCCGGCAAGCTGTTTCTCGGCTTCATGGGCCTGCTGCTGATGGTGGCGATCGTCTCCGGCGTGGTGCTTTACGCGCCCTTCATGCGCAAGCTGCGCTTCGGCGAGGTGCGCCAGGAACGCACGCCGCGCACCCGCTGGCTGGACCTGCACAACCTGCTCGGCATCGTCACCCTGGTGTGGGCCCTGGCGGTGGGCTTCACCGGAGTGATCAATACCTGGGCGGACCTGATCTTCCAGGCCTGGCAGGCCGAACAGGTCGCCGCGCTGCAAGCCGGTGAAACGCGGGTACTGCTGGCCACCGATGCCAGTGATGCGCCTGCCGCTGATGGCTCCTTGCAGACTGCGGTCGATCGCGTGCTGGCTGCGGCGCCGGACATGGCAGTGTCGATGATTGCCTACCCCGGCACACTGCGCGCCACGCCGGAGCACGTCGCGGTGATCCTGCGCGGCGACACGCCGCTGACTTCCCGCCTGACCCAGGCGCTGCTGGTCGATCCGGCCAATGGCGAGGTGCTCGAAGCCGGCGCGCGGCCCTGGTACGTGACTGCGCTGCAGCTCTCAGAACCGTTGCACTTCGGTGACTACGGCGGCCTGCCGCTGAAGATTCTATGGGGGCTGCTGGATATCCTCACCATCGTCGTGCTGGGCAGCGGCCTGTACCTGTGGATCAAGCGCGGCACGACGGAGGTACGCTCATGATGCGCATCTGGTTGTGGCCGGTGCTGATCGGCGTGCTGTCCATGCTCGGGCTGATCGCCGGGCTGGTGTCCGAAGGCGCGGGCGATTGGCTGAGCTGGCTGGCCCTGGCGGCGCCCGTCGCCATCGGCCTGCATGGCTTGTCACGCAGCGGCGCCCGCCCCCTGGCACGCGGCGGCAACCTTACGCATGCAGGACCTCGGCGAGCTGGTCGAAGCTGAACGGCTTGGGCAGCGAGCGCGCCGGCAGGTTGCTTTCGATACGCCCTTCACCGGAGACGAATACCAGCCGCAACCATGGCTGGGTTCGCAAGGCCTCGGCGGCGAAGTCGGGGCCTGATCGGCCCGGCAGATTGACGTCCAGCAACAGGTGATCGAAGCGCTGTTCGTGCAGCCCCTGCGCGGCCGCTTCAGCATTCGGATAGCCGCAGGCGCGGTAGCCCAGCTCCTCGACCATCTCGCAGGCTAGCACCAGCAGTTGCGGCTGGTCCTCCACCACCATCACCCACTGCTGCTCGACGGGCTTGTCGTCGCTGTGCTGCGTGCCCAGCAACTGGCGCACCTTGCGCGCCAGGTCTTCCTGCCGATAGGGCTTGCTCAGCAACTCCACGCCCGGATCGAGGCGCCCACCATGCACGATGGCATTGCGCGTGTAGCCGGAGGTGAACAGCACGGCGATGTCCGGCAGCAACACGCGAGCCTGGCGCGCCAGTTCGGTGCTGCTGAGCGGCCCCGGCATGACCACATCGGTGAACAGCAGGTCGATGGAAAGGCCGCTCTGCAGGATGCTCAGGGCGCTCTGCGCATCGTTGGCGCGCAGCACCGAATAGCCGAGGCCGGTGAGCAGCTCGATCACCGTGGCCTGCACCGGCAGATCGTCCTCGACCACCAGGATGGTTTCGCTGCCGCCCACCACCGGCCCGACGGTGGATGGCTGCGCCTGTACCTCGGGTTGCTCGGTGCGCGGCAGGTAGAGCTTCACGCTCGTGCCGGCACCCGGCTCGCTGTACAGGCGGATATGCCCGCCGCTCTGCTTGGCGAAGCCGTAGGCCATGCTCAACCCCAGCCCGGTGCCCTGCCCTTCTGGCTTGGTGGTGAAGAACGGTTCGAAGGCCTGTTCGATAATGTTGGCGGGCATGCCAACGCCTGTGTCCGACACCGCCAGCAACACGTATTGCCCTGGCGCGACGTCGATCTGGGTACCGGTGTAGTGCTCGTCGAGCATGGCGTTGCCCAGCTCCAGGGTGAGCTTGCCCCCATCAGGCATGGCATCGCGGGCATTGATCGCCAGGTTCAGCACCACCTGTTCGAGCTGGTTCGGGTCGACCATCGTCGTCCACAGCCCGCCCGCCACCACGGTTTCGATTTCGATGCGCTCGCCCAACGCCTGGCGCAGCAGCTCGTCGAGGTCGCGCAAAAGCCGGCTAAGGTTGGTCGGCTGCGGGCGCAGCGGCTGCCGACGGGCGAAGGCCAGCAGTTGCCGCGCCAGCTTGGCACCGCGCTCGACGGCGGAGCTGGCCGCATCGACCCGCTTCGCCGCGCCACGGTTGGCCTCCACCAGCGGCTGCAGCAATTGCAGATTGCCGGCGATCACCTGCAGCACGTTGTTGAAGTCGTGTGCCACGCCGCCGGTGAGCTTGCCGATGGCCTCGAGCTTCTGCGACTGATACAGCGCCTGGCGGCTGAGTTCCAGCTCGCGGGTGCGCTCCTCGACCAGCTCCTGCAGCTGCTCGCTGGAGCGCTGCAGCGCCTGCTGCGCCAGCACCTGGGCGGTGACATCATGGCCCTGGCAGAAGATGCCGCTGACCTGCTCGTCCTCGCTGAACACCGGCTGGAAAATGAAATTCACATAGTGACGCTCGGCCTTGCCGCCGGCCTGCGGGCGCACGCGCACGGCGATGTCGCGGCCGATATAGGGCCGCCCGGTGACATAGACCTGCTGTAGCAAATCGGAGAGCGCGCGGCTTTCCAGTTGCGGAAACGCCTTGAGCGCCGGACGCCCGAGCAGCTCGCGGGCGCCGACCAGCTGGTGGAAGGCGCGATTGGCGATCTTCAGCTCGTGCTGTGGCCCTTCGGTGATGGCGATGAAGCCCGGCGCCTGGTCGAACAGCCGTTGCAGGTGGGCGCGCTCCTCGCTGAGCTGACGACCATGCAGCTCGTTGGCGCGACGCTCCGCGACCAGCGCCGAGACATCGCGCAAGGTCAGCGCCGCACCCACCACCGCGCCATCCGCAGAACACACGGCGGCGACGACGATCTCCAGCGTTCGCCCGTTAGCCGCATCTTCATGCTGCAGGGTCAGCGTCGTGTCGCAATCCTGGACCTGCGCCAGGGCCTGGCCCAGCTCGTCGCTCCAGAACGGCAGCCCGCTCGCCGCACGGCGTAGCACCTCGCCACGGCCCAGGCCGAACAGCTCAGCGGCACCGGCGCTCCAGTAGAGCACCGCCCCGGCGCGGTCGAGACCAACGATGGCGTCGCGTGCCGCGTCGATAAAATGATGCAGATAGAGCTCTGCCGTGGGTGACGAACGCTTGCTCAACTGCCCGCCATCGACCATCGCGTTGGCCTGCGCCAACGTGGTGCGCAGGCGCGACCGCCGCCGCACGCTGGCCAAGGCCTGATCAAGCTGCGCCAGCGCGCTGGCGCCGAGGGTGACGATCGACCAGTGAGGCCCGAGCAACGGCGCCGGGCCCAGCTCGCGGTGCAGCGAGTCGACGCCCGCCTCATCGCTGAGGAACAGCAACTGGGTGGCCTTCCAGCGACTGCGCAGCTGCCGGGCCTGCGCCACCGGGCGTTGCAGACCGGGCGCCAGCAGCACCAGCGCCGGCTCATTCTCATCGGGCAGCAACGCGCCTGGATCAAGGCTGCGCACCTGCAGACCGTGGGCTGTCGCCCAGCTGTCGATCTGCTCGCGCAACGCGGCATCGCCTGCCTCCAGCAGCGCGATCTGATCGAGCAGCAGCTCGCTCATAGCAGCGGCAGCCCCAGCAGGCTGCGACCGGTCCAGAGCTTGAGCAGGCCGGTGGTGGGGGTCATCACGTGCGCGGCCCGCGCGTCACGCAGCAGACGGGCGACACGACTGTTCTCGCGATAGGCCGCACCGCCGCAAAGAGTCATAGCCTCGTTGGCCAGGCGCACTGCGGTCTCCGCCGCATCGGCCTTGCACGCCAGGATGAACGACAACGCCTCGGGGTGGGCGCCATCGCCCCGGCGTGCGGCTTCGCGCACCAGCGCGCGGGTCTTGACCAGCTCGGTCCAAAGTTCGCCATAGCGGATCTGCAGGCTTTCCACATCCCGCAGCGACTCGCCGGAATGGCTGTAATGCCGCGAGCGCAGATGCAGGCTCGCCTCGTCCAGCGCCGCCTGGGCAACGCCCAGATAGGTGCCGGCCATGGCCATGAGGAAGAACGGCGCGACCACCTCGAACACGTACCAGACCTGATCGCCCGGCTCGCCGAGCAGGTTGCGCGCCGGTACCCGGACGCGATCGAGCTGCAGCGGCCGCGAGGAATTGCCACGCATGCCGAAGCCGGCCCAGGGCTCGAGCCAGTTCATGCCGGCACTGCCCTGATCGACGATCAGGCAACTGAAATCCCCCGCCTCGGCGCCCGCCGCGACGGTGGACACGACGTAGGAGTCAGCATGGTCGCCGTTAGTAACGAACTGCTTGGTACCGTCGACCAGGAAATCTTCGCCGTCGGCATCCAGACGGGTTTCCGGCAGGTAGAAATGCGCGCCGGTGCCCCGCTCGGAGAGCGCCAGCGTGGTGATGTGCTGTCCCGCGGCGATCTCCCGCAGGTAGTGTTCGCGCTGATGCTCGGTGGCCTTGGCCGCGATCACCGCGGTCGCCACGCAATGCATGCCGTAGCACAGCGCCGACGACGGGCAGGCGCGGGCGATGGTTTCGGTAATCACGCACAAGCCCAGCAGCCCCTGCCCCAGGCCGCCCAGTTCGCTTGGCACCTGCAGCCCGAGCAGCCCTGCGTCGCCAAGTGCTCGCAGCGAATGGGCGGGCCAGCGGCAGTCGGCATCGACCTCGGCCGCCAGCGGCGCAATGACGGTTTCAGCCAGATCGGCGGCGACGTTTTGCAATTCGACGAGCTGAACGGGTAGCAAGTGGTCCATGAATCTTCCTGAATTCGCGGGTGGCTGGCGTCCGCCCAGGTGCATATCAGACCCTGACAGTCGGGTATTGTTCGAACAACGTCTTCGGGAGCGTTGGGCGCCCACGGTGGTCATAGTGGCATGACATCAATGACCACGCGCAAACGCCCCGTACTGCTTCGCCTCGCTCTCGCTGTGCTGGTCGGCGCGACGCTGTCTGCCGGCGCGCGAGCCGAGACCGACGACATGCACATTCTGATCGGCAGCTACACGCACGACAGCGACAGCCCGGGCGTTCTGCGCCTGCGCTTCGACCCGGTGAAAGGTCGGATCGACCCGCAACCGCTGCAGACCCTCGCCAGCCACAACCCCTCCTGGCTGGTGCTGGACGAGCAGCGCGGGCGCCTCTATGCCACCAACGAGAACAGCCCGACCCACGCCGACCCGGTCGGTCGTGTCAGCGCCTGGCAATTCGACAGCAGCGGCGAGCACCAGCTGATCGGGCAGAACATCAGCCTGGGCGACGAACCGACCCATGCCAGCCTCAGCCATGACGGACGCTACCTGTTCATCAGCAATTACGGGGCGCGACCGAACCCGGGCGGCAGCCTGGCGGTGATGCCGCTGGCCGAGGATGGCCAGCCGCTGCCGGTCACGCAGCTTCTTGCGCATCAGTCGAGCGGCGTGCACCCCGAGCGACAGCAGGCCGCGCATGTGCACTCCGCCGTACCGAGCCCGGACGACAAGCGCCTCCTGGTCAGCGACCTGGGCGCCGATCAGGTATTCGTCTACCGCTACGACCCGCGCAATGCCGAACGTCCCCTGCAACCCGACGAACCCGCCAGCATCGAGCTGCCAGCGGGCAGCGGCCCGCGCCATCTGGTCTTCCACCCCAATGGCAAGCACGCCTATCTCGCCCTCGAGCTGAGCGCCCAGGTGGCGAGCTTCGACTACACGAACGGCACCCTGATCCGCCGGCAACTGCTGGACCTGAAGGATGGCGGTAGCGAGGTGCGTCATTCACCGGGGGCGATCCACACCTCGGCCGATGGCCGTTTCCTCTATGTCAGCGACCGCGGCGACTACAACCACATCATCGTCTTCGCCATCGACAGCGACGGCGCCCTGCGGGAAATCCAGCGCCGCCCCACTGAAGGCCGCGAACCACGAGAGTTCGCCATCGCCCCAGACGGGCGTTTCCTGCTGATCGCCAATCAGCTGAGCAATGACGTGGTGGTGATCGGGCGCGATCCGGACAGCGGAAAGCTCGGCGAGACGCTGCAGACCCTGCCGGTCGAGCGCCCGTCGGACATCAAGTTTTTCGCCCCTAACTGAGCGGGTCAGGACAACAGGCTGACCACAGCGAACCGGCTGAGATTGGCCTGGGCTACGACGGTCTGGGTGACAGCGGCGTAGCTGGACGGGCTGCGCTGCATCAGATTGAACACCGAATGCGAGAAGTCCTTCGCCCACTGCTGCTCGTCGACATCGGCCTGTTGCGCCAAAAATTCACGAATCTCGCGTTGGCGCTGGCCGAGCTGCTCGCGCAGCGCGCCGACCTTTTCCAGCCCCGCAACCACTGTATCGAGCATGCGCCGCAGTTCGCGCAGCGAGTCGAGCGCCGGGTCGTCGGGAAGGCGTAGCAGCTGCTCTTCATGACTCTGCACACGCTGGAACCTGCCTTTGCCGAAGAGCTTGTCCTCGCCCTGCACCGCCAGCTGATCCTTGAGCTGCAGCCAGTCGCTCTCCCGTGCGGAAAACCTGAGCCGGCCGCTGTCATCCAGTTCGGCCCGAATTCCGGCCTGGCCGAGGCTGCCGTTGAAGCGACGCAGAATCTGCTCGTCGCTCATGTCGTCATCCAGCACCACGGCCACCGGCTCAGCCAGCTGGCGACCGCCACTGAACAGCAGGGTTTCGCGGCCAGACTGGCGGATCGCTTCCAGCGAATCCAGCCCCTGCAGGCTGAAGCGACTGCGCACCGGCTCGCTGAGCCGCAGCTTCAACGTGGCATCCAGGGAGTTGGCCGAGCGCTGGCCGCGCTCACGCAGCAGTTGCTCGACCTCCTGCATGGCATGACGGATCGCGTCCGGCCCGCTGTTCGCGGTTGGCGAACTGATCTCCCGACTCAAGGCGAGCTTGAGCTGCGAAAGGCGGCCCTGCAGGTCGTTCAGGTAGCTTTCAGCCGACTGCATCGAGGACAGCTGCTGGTTGAGCTGCAGGCTGAAGCTGGTGCTCTTCTTGTTGACAGCCTCGGTATGTGCGGTGTCGCCGGGCACTGGCGCACGCCGCGGGCTCACCGTATCCGGCAACAAAGCCTGGCGGCGTTCCTGCGGACCGATTGCGGAAACAGCGGGGAGCTGCTTACCAATCTTCATTCACGCTACCTCGGTCAGAGCATGCCGAACAGCGACAGCCCGTTGATCTTCAAATAGGTCTTCTGCGTCGCCTGCAAGGACAGCTGATAGTTGTTCAGGTCGATGCTGGCGGTGGCGTAATCGAGTTGCGACAGCTCGCCTTCGATCTTCTGGTTCACCAGCGAAACGTCCTCGTTGCTGCTCGACAGCAGCGTCAGCGTGTTCTGCCGTCCGCCCAGTTCGGAGACCGCGCCCAGCAATTCGCCGTGGGTCGCATCGAGACTGTTCAGGGTCGCGGTGATGCTCGCGTGTACGGCCGGATCGTTGGCATCGAGAGCCGGATCAGAGAGCGCCGTCACCAGGGCATTGAGATCGTTGAGCATTCCCACGCCACCGCCGAAAACCTGCGCCGCGGTGACGTTTTCCTCGACCAGCACGCCATTGGCGACTGCCGCCTGGCGATGCTGATCGTTGCCGGTCAGCTGGTAGGTCTGGGTAGCGGCATCGAAGGTGATCGCCGGACGGTCGCTGAGAGTGCCGGAAAACAGGTAGCGGCCTTCTTCGTCACGCACGTTGGCGAAGCTGAGAATGGTCTTTTCCAGGTTGCCCAGCTCGTTGGCGATCGCCGCCAGATCCTCGCTGGTGTTGCTGCCGTTCGCGGCCCAGAGCAGTAAATCGCGCACGCTGAGCATGGTGTCGGACGCGGCTTTGAGATTGGCCTCCTGCTTGGACAGGTTGCCGGAGACGTTGGCGATGTTGGTGCGGTACTGGGTCAGGGTGGCTTCTTCGCGCTGGATACGCAGCACGCGCACGGCGGAAATCGGGTCATCGGAGGGCAGCAACATGCGCTCGCCGGTGGCCATCTGCTGCATCAGCTTGCCGAGCTTCTCGGAGCTGGTGTTCAGCGAGCCGTGCATGGTGGCGGTGATCTGGGCGTTGGAGATGCGCATGGTGTCTTTCTCGTCAGTCGAATCGGCAGGTGCCGACTCAGAACATCGCCAGTACGGCGTTGAACAGATCGTTGGAGGTACTGATGACCTTCATGTTGGCCTGGTAGGCCTGCTCGTAGGCCATCAGGTTGACCGCTTCCTCGTCCAGATTGACCGCGCTGACGCTGTCGCGCTGGGCCTGGGCTTGTTCGGCAACGGTGGTTGCCGCACCGAGATCGGCCTGGTTCTGTCGGCTGGCACTGGCGACGCGGCCAACCAGGCCAGCGTAGGCATCGTTGAGTGGTACGGTGTTGCCGGCGACCGCGACGCCGGCCGACTTCAGCTCGAGCATCTGCAGCAGGACCTTGTTATTACCCACCTCGCCCGCCGTCGACGAGAACGCCAGTTCCGAGGCACCCAGTGCGTTCACCGCCAGCATGCCGCTGGTGCTGCCGGCGTTGTAGCTAAACAACGGTTGGCCGGGATTGCCATTGAGGTCGAAGCCACCGGCCAACGTGTCGTTGACCAAGGTTGCAACGGCGGCCGCCATGTCGTGCAGGTCCTGCTGGGCCGGGCGCAGCGCGCCGTACTCCATGTCGTAGAGGCCACCGAGTGCGCCGCCGAGGCCCTGTGGGTTGAGCGGAAAGGTGGTCTTGGCGAAGACCAGTGTCATCTCCTGCTCACCGGCAACGTTTTCACTGATCTTCAACTGTCCGGCGGTGGCGCCGGCCACCAGTGGCTGTCCATTGGCCAGCGACACGCTGAGGGTGCCGTCCGGCGCTTCCTGCACGCGGATGCCGGCGTACTGACTGAGGTCCTTGACCAGGTTTTCGCGGGTGTCGCGCAGGGTCGCGGTGTCGCGCCCGGCCGATTCCATCTCGCGGATCTTGGCATTGAGCTCGGCAATGTTGCCGGACAGCCCGTTGATCTCGCTGGTCATTGCGACCCGCTGGCCCTGCAGGGCATTGAGCTGCGTACCGATGTTGCTGTTCAGCCCATTGAAGCGCTGGGCCAGCTGCTTGGCCTCGCCAATGATCTGCTGGCGCAGGGCAATGGATTCGGGCGTCGAGCTGGCTTCGCTGAGGGCGGCGAAGAAGTTGTCCAGGCCGACGCTGACGCTCGAGCCTTCGCTGTCGATCAGGCCTTCGAGCGCGGTCAGATACTGCTGGCTGGTGCTGAAGTACTGCTTGTCCGTTGTCGCGCGCCAGAGCTGCTGGTTCTGGAAATCGTTGGACAGCCGACGAACGGAACTGACCTCGACGCCGCCCCCGATGCTGACCGACGTCTGCCCGCCAAGCGAGTGCAGCTCCGGCGTCAGACGGCTGAAGCCCGGTGTGTTGACGTTGGCGATGTTCTGCCCGGTCGCCGTGAGGGCGATCTGCGAGGCGCGAACGCCGCTGTAGCCAATTTGACCCAAAATACTCACAACAGGACTTCCTTCGGCTCGATCCGGATCGGTTGTGCGAACGCCACGGATAGATGGCTACGCGCTGCGACGGCTGGTTGCTTATCGGTAAAGGCGACGGGATCGAGCCCTGAATTAAATGTCGCTGTAGCGGCAGCTGGCGCCTGCGACTGGACCGGCGTTACCGGCTGAAGCGCAGCCTGATCCGCCCTGGGCGCCGGTGCGGCAGCCTGTAGATCGTTGAGAATATTGCGCGTGTAGTTGCGCGTTTCCGCATAAGGAATCTTCTGCACCCAGGCGCCGGTACCGATTTCCCCCTTGCGTGGGTCGCCATGGCTTTTCAGCCATTCGTCCACCTTCCCCGGGCCGGCGTTGTAGGCAGCCAGCGCCAGGGCCTGGTGGCCGTCATAACGATCGAGCATCTTGTTCAGGTAGGCGCTGCCGAGGCGCTTGTTGTACTCGGCATCGGTGGTCAGGCGCGCTTCGCTGAACGGCAGCCCCAGTTCGGCAGCCATGTCACGCGCGGTGCCGGGCATCAGCTGCATCAGGCCACGCGCGCCCTTGGGCGATACCGCTGCAATATTGCCGCTGGATTCATGCTTGATGACGCTCTCGACCAGCGACTTGAACCCCGCCTTGCCGCTTTCCCAGGCATTGTCCAGCGCATCCACACCGCGCTGCCAGGTGCCACGCAGCGCGTGCAAGCCACCACCCTGCAAACCGCTGCCAGCGTGGCCGGCTAGGGCGGTCGGCGCGGGCGCGATGCCGGCTTCACCACTTAGCTGCTGAACCAGCATGTCGGCGATGCCGGTCTGACGCTTGCCGGCCAGGGTGTCGGCGAGCACTTCGTCGTAGAAGTCGCGCATGGTGTCCAGCTCGCGGCTGCGCATGGGGTTGCCAGCGCCGAGCACGTCGCCGGCCTTGCGCATCTGCTTGAGGATCTGCTGCAGGAACATTGCCTCGAACTGTTCGGCGACGACTTCCAGCTGCTGGCGCCGTGCCGCGGTCGGGCCGTCGGCGCGGTTGCGCATGGAAGCGAGGTGTTGCGGAAGGGATACGATGCTCATGCGCCAAAACCTATTCAGAATCTGCTGCGGGTCCGATCTGCCGCCGAGCGGCCGATTACCGGGCCCTTGTTACATCACGATCAGTTCAGCGTTGAGCGCGCCAGCACGCTCCAGCGACTGCAGGATGCTCATCACGTCGTCAGGCGTGGCGCCAAGACTGTTGATGGTGTTGATGATGCTTTCCAGGCTCGCGCCTTCCGGCCACTTGAACATCGCCTTGCGGTCCTGCTCGATGGCGACGTCCGACTGCGGCGTGACCACGGTTTCGCCGCCGGCAAAGGCGTTCGGCTGGCTAACCTGCGGCCGCTCGCTGATGGTCACGGTCAGGCTGCCATGGGCGACCGCCGCGGCCTTCACCCGTACGCCCTCGCCCACCACCACGGTGCCGGTGCGGCTGTTGAACACCACCTTCGGCCGGGTACGCCCCTCTTCCACCTCCAGGCGTTCGAGCATGGCCATGAAGCTCATGCGCTGGGTGCTGGTGACCGGCGCGCGAATGGAAATCTTGGTGGCATTGAGCGCAGTGGCGGTGCCCTTGCCGAAGTAGGCATCCACCGCGTCTACCACGCGGGTGACGGTTTGGAAGCTTGGCTGACGCACGTTGAGCATGACGTCCGGGCGCTCGGTGAAGTCGCTCGGGATCA
>Ga0154485_1170_pt1 | contig 13077 bp, 10 predicted proteins | sample RifGroC2_FD_115964 | JGI IMG/M metagenome (GOLD analysis project Ga0154485, IMG submission 115964) | Pseudomonadales bacterium GWC2_63_15
GCGTGCGCTGATCGCAACCCTGGTCCCCACGCAATTCTGAAATCCCGGCCTACCGAACATTTGCCCGTCAGCACTGCCGAAACCGGTACGCACCGCAATCCGGAATCCTGCATGGACACGTCGAGCAACCGGCTGTTTCGCCTCTACCAGCGCATCGTCAGCAGCATCGCCTTCTACCCCGCGCTGATAACGCTCGGCCTGGTGCTGCTGTGCATCGTCAGCATCTGGCTGGAGATGACCTACCTGCAGGCCTACAAGGAGGACATCAAACTTGGCCTGGTCAACAACGCGGAAAATGCCCGGCTGATCCTCGGCACCCTGGTTGGCGGCATCGTCTCGCTGATGGTGTTCAGTTTCAGCATGGTGATGGTGGTGCTCAACTCGGCGTCCTCGACACTCTCGCCGCGCGTCATCCCGAGCCTGATCAGCAGCCGCAACCACCAGTTCATCCTCGGAATCTATCTGGGCACCATCATCGACTCGCTGCTGCTGATCCTGACTATTCAGGAAGGCGACGACATAAACATCCCGAGCCTCGGCATCTTTCTCGCGCTGGGACTGGGGATCGTCAGCCTGTGCCTGTTCATTACTTTCATACGCGGTATCTCGCAATCGATTCAGGTCGATTACATCCTCAATAGCCTGTTCAAGAAGACCCTGAAGGAACTGCAGGTGCAGCAAGGCAAGTTCGGTCAGTTCAGCGAACGCCAACAGTGGCCGGATGATCAGGGCTGGCCGGTTACCTGCTCGACCCGTGCTGGCTACTTCAAGGCCTTCAACAGTGAGGCGGCCAAGGCGCTGCTGCAGAAGCACGACCTGCGCATGACCATTGAGGTGCACAACGGCTTTTTCGTGATGCCTGGCCACCCACTGTTCCGGGTTAGCCGCCAGGTCGATGAGGAAGTGACCGAGACGCTACTCGATGCCTTCGACTTCTATGTCGAGGAGTACGCGAATCAGCATTATTTCTTTGGTTTCAAGCAGATATCCGAGATCGCCAGCAAGGCACTAAGCCCAGGCATCAATGACCCGGGCACGGCGATCAAGGCGATCGACATGCTTGGTGTGCTGTTCGCCGAGCGCCTGAAGCTGCCGGATTTCGACGTTGCCAGCGAGCCCGACGAACCGCCGCGGCTGTACATTCGCGAGCTGGAGCTGCAACAGATGCTCCTGGCCGTACTGGGGCCGCCACGGCACTATGGCGGCGGCGATACCCAGGTCGTGCTCAGCCTGCTGCAGTGCTTCAAGAACCTCTTGTTCTGCGATCCTGAGCCCGAAACCGAAGCCGTTCTGCTGGCGCATGCGCAGGCAGTGCTCGACAAGGCGAAGGAAAGCATCGCCCTGCGGCCGGACCGCGAGGCAATAGACGCTGCCGTGCAGCAGCTCAACGAGGCCATCAGCCACAACGCTCCGCTGGAAAATCCGATGTGCGCGGAATCCTGAACGGGAAAAACTGCCCAAGCAACCGGCGGCAGAGCCCAGCGGAGCACATCGTCCGCACATAATGTTTCACGGTGGCCCGCAGACAAGCAGGTTGCCATCACCGTATTAGTTGCCTAGGGTTGTTCGACATGAAGTCCTTGATTGCCCCCATCAGTTCGTTGCTGGGCGGAGTAGCTTTGCTGCTGCTCGGCCACGGGCTGCTCAACACACTCCTGACTCTGCGCGGCGTTGCCGAAGGCTACTCCACCGGCATGATCGGTCTGCTGATGTCCGGCTATTTCGCCGGCTTCCTGATCGGCACCTGGCTGGCGCCCTCGCTGATCCGCCGCATCGGCCATATCCGCACCTTCGCCTTCTATGCCGCACTGGCGGCGGTCGCGGTACTGGTGCACGTGCTGATCGTCAACCCTTGGGTGTGGCTGGTGCTGCGGGTGCTCTACGGGGTGTCGCTGGTCACGCTGTACATGGTCATCGAAAGCTGGCTGAACGCGCAGGTCAGCGGCGAAAAGCGCGGCCAGGTGTTCGCGCTGTACATGGCGGTCAACCTCGGCGCGCTGGCGGCTGCCCAACAGCTGTTGAGCCTCGACACCCCAATGAATTTCACGCTGTTCGCGCTGGCCGCCATCCTCATCAGCAGCGCGCTGATGCCAATCACCCTGACCCGCCAGGCGCAACCCGCGCTGCCGGACATGCCAGCCACCGACTTGCTGCAACTGGCGCGCATCGCCCCGCTGCCGTTGATGGCGGCCGGTATTTCCGGGCTTACGCTAGGCGGTTTCTGGGGTCTGGCACCGGTATATGCGAGCCAGGTCGGTTTCGATGCCGCCGGTGTCGGCCTGCTGATGAGCATCACGATTCTCGGCGGCGCGGTGCTGCAATGGCCAATCGGGCTGTTTTCGGACAAGCATGACCGGCGTGTCGTGCTGCTCTGGGTGGTGGCGATCGCGGCGGTCCTGGCGCTGGTGATCACACCGATCCTGTCCGGCTCGCTGCTGCTGGGGCTGATGTTTCTCTGGGGCGGGCTGGCATTTTCGATTTATTCGATCGCCGTTGCGCAGATGGTCGATCAGTTGCACCCGGACGAAATCCTTTCGGGTTCCAGCGGCCTTTTGCTGGCCAACGGCTTCGGTGCGGCGTTCGGCCCGGTGGTCGCCGGTGGTCTGATGCACCTGTTCGGCCATATCGCCCTGCCACTATTCTTCGCCGTGTCGCTGGGCATCCTCGCGATCTACTCGTTCTGGCGCCCGCGTCGCGTAGTGGATTTGGTCACCGAGCCGCACGGTCATTTCACACCCATGCTGCGTACCAGCCATACCGTGCTGGAGCTGATGCCCGACACCCCGGAAGTCGAAGTTGATGCGGCGCCGGCCAACGAGGCGGAGATGGTCGACGAGCATCCGGTGGCGCAGGAAGAACCGATACCACCACGGACCGGCACCCTGTAGCCGGCTGCTCCGCGGGCGGCGTAGCGACACAGGCCGATCAGAAGTCGACCTTGCCCCGCCCTGCCTTGATCGCGCCGCGCTTGGTCTTGCCTTCGAGCCGGCGCTTCTTCGAGCCGAGCGTCGGCTTGGTCGGGCGGCGCGCCTTCTCCACCTTGGCCACGCTGCGAATCAGTTCCGCCAGTCGTTCCAGCGCATCGAGGCGGTTCTGCTCCTGGGTTCGATACCGCTGCGCCTTGATGACGACCACGCCTTCGCTGGTGATCCGGCTGTCGCGCAGGGCCAGCAGCCGCTCCTTGTAGAACGGCGGCAATGACGACGCCTGGATGTCGAAGCGCAAGTGCAACGCGCTGGAAACCTTGTTGACGTTCTGCCCGCCCGCACCCTGGGCGCGGATGGCAGTCAGTTCGATCTCGGCATCCGGCAACTGCACGGCATTGGAAATTTCCAGCATGAAAGCTCGCGGCAGACGATGGGTGTCGGTGATTGTCCTATGACCTGCGCGCCGCCGACACACTTTTTAGAACATTGGCCGTCAGCTGCCGGCAGCCGTTCGGCTAAGGTAAACGCCCGCCCCAACGGATCTGAACATGGACTCGATCACCCAGGCTCTACTCGGTGCCAGTGTGCAAGGCGCGATGCTCGGTCGCTGGCAGGGTCGCAAGGCGCTCGTTTACGGCGCCGTGCTCGGGACCCTGCCGGACCTCGATGTGGTCATCGACTACGGCGATGCAGTCGCCAACATGACCTATCACCGTGGCTTCAGCCATTCGTTGTTCGTGCTGAGTCTGCTCGCCGTTCTGCTGACCTGGCTGATCAGGCGATTCCGCCCGGACGAGCGATACACCGCTACACGACTGTTCCTCAGCATCTGGTTGGTGCTGATCACTCACGTCCTGCTGGACGCTTTCACCAGCTACGGCACGCAGCTGCTCTGGCCCCTGACCACGCCGCCTATCGCCTGGTCCAGCGTGTTCATCATCGACCCGCTGTACGGCGTGCCACTGCTCATTGCGGTGCTGGCGGGTCTGCTGTTTGGCCTGCGCGGACGCAGGGCCAGATGGCCCGCCTACGCCTTGGCCATTTCCACCTGTTACCTGGGGTTCACCCTGGCCGGCAAACAGATGGCCGAGCACCGCGTGCAGGCGACCATGGCTAGCCAGGGGATCCAGGCGGAGCAGATGTTCAGCACACCAACACCCTTCAACAGCCTGCTGTGGCGGGTGATTCTGGTGGATGGCGAGCACTATTACGAAACGCTGGTCAGCTGGTGGGATGCTGCACCACCCAGCCTCGTGCGGCTTCCACGCAACGCGCAGCTGGCCGCGGAGCTCAATGGCTCAGAGCAGCACGAACGCTTGAAATGGTTTACCGGAAACGTGCTGCGCTATGACGTGGATGGCGATCAGCTACTGGTGACCGACCTGCGCCTGGGCATGACCGGCTTTCATCCATTCCGCTTTCCGCTGGCAGAGCGCTCTGCCGAAGGCTGGCAGCTTATTGCGCAACCCGATCGACTGCCGGCCAACCGGGGCGACATGAGCCGCCTGGTCAGCCTGTGGCAGCGCATCTGGCAGCAGGAGCCAGCGCTGCCTCTGGCCGCCTGGGCCGCGGAACTGAACGGCGGTCGCTGAAGAAAGCGGCTCAAGGAGCTTGAGCCGCATACACCCCTACGCGGGTCAGGTGCGGAACTGACGAACCAGTTCCTGCAATTCCAGTCCCAGGCGTGCCAGCTCGGCGCTGGCGCTGGCGGTGTGCTCGGTGGCACTGGCGCTCTGATCACCGATATCCCGCACGCGGGTCACGCTCTCGGAAATGTTCTCGGCCACGGCGCTCTGCTGCTCGGCAGCTGCCGCAATCTGCTGGTTCATCTGCTCGATGGTCGACACCGACTCCGTGATCCGGCCAAGCGCGACGCCGGCCTCGTTGGCCAGATCTACGGTCCGTTGAGTCAGGTCACGGCTGCTCTGCATCTGCTCCACCGCCTGCTGCGCAACCCGCTGTAGGTTGGCGATAAGCCCCTCGATTTCCTCGGTGGAATCATGGGTACGCCGCGCCAGGGCACGAACCTCGTCAGCCACCACGGCGAAGCCGCGGCCCTGCTCGCCGGCACGGGCCGCTTCGATGGCCGCATTGAGTGCCAACAGATTGGTTTGCTCGGCAACCGCTCGAATCACCTCGAGCACGCTGCCAATACGCCCGCTTTCAGCGTGCAGCGCTTCGATCGCATGTGCCGACTGATTCACCTCGCCGGCCAGGTTGCCGATCTGTCCGACGGCATCCTGCACCACCAGATCGCCCTGCCGCGCCTGCTGATCCGCCTGGCGCGCGGCAATGGAAGCCTGCTCGGCATTGCGTGCAACCTCCTGCACCGTCGCAGCCATCTCGTGCATCGCGGTGGCCACCTGCTCGGTCTCGACGCGCTGAGTCTGCACGCCTGCGCTGGTTTGCGCGGTCACCGCCGAAAGCTGATCGGCGGCTGCGGCGATCTGGCTGACGCTGCCACCGATACGACCGATCAGGTTGCGCAGGCTTTCGGTCATGTCGTGCATGGCGTTCTGCAGTTGCCCGACCTCGTCACGACGCGAGCTTGCCGCGGAGTACGTCAGATCACCGCTGGCGACCCGCTGGGCCTGCTGGACGGTGCTGCGAAGCGGGCCGACGATCATTCGCGAGATCACCGTGGCGGCCAGCATGCCGACGAAAATGGCCAGCGCGCCAATCACGCCGAGCAACATGTAACTGCTGCTTTTCTGTTGCTGCATGGCGCTGCTGGCATTGGCCAAGGCCTCGTCGGCAGCAGCGATCACGACTTCGGACTGCTGGGCCATCGACTGTTCCAGCGCGAGGCGCTCACTACGATTCTGACGAAACTCGTCGAACGCCAGCCTGTACTGGTCCAGCTCGGCCAATGCCTTGTCCATGGAAGCCTTCTGGTCATCGTTCAGCCAGATCTTGAGATTGCTGCCGATGGTGGTCACGTTCCCGTGCAAGTCGCTCCAGCTGGTGGCTGCTTCATCCGAGCTGTTGGCAACGTAGACATTCTCCAGGGTCCGCATGTCCAGGATCTGCTTGGTCAGGCCCGAAGTCGCCTCGGCGACGGTCAGCGGATCGCTTCCCTTGAGCCGATCTCCCTCCAGCCGCAGCACCCGTACCGCGTCGTACATGTCCAGCTCGATGAACTCGAACTCCTCGCGACTGACCTGAGCGGCCTCCTGCATCCGCGTACGTAGCGCCACGCCGCGTTCGATCAACTGCATGTAGCGGTCGAACTTTTGCGCGTATTCATCCGCACCCTGGCTGATCCGCGTCAGATAGGCCCGCTCGGCGGCATCGGAGCTGGTGGTCAGGCCGGCGAGCTTCTGATTCAGTTGCTGCAGCGAGCCATGCAACGCCTCGGCCGAAGTCGACTTACGGGTCAGCGCGTAGTCCCGCTCGGCACCACGCGCCGCCAGAATGGAGGCGTTGACGCTGGAAAGCTGCTCGATCTGCCGGGCCCGGCCAAGGATTTCATCGACGGCAACGAACCCGGTACCGGCCACTCCAAGCGTGAGCAGCAGTACCAGGCCGAAACCACCGATGAGCTTTTTGCCGACCGAGAGATTAGTGAGTGAATTCAGCACTGGTTCCATCAGAGAAGTTCCACAAAAGAGGCACGAACGGGAAGTCGGCAGAGATTACTAATAGTTGAGCGTGGCGGCTGGATATTTTTGGCGCCTTAAGACTGACGGTAAGTGCTAACAACCTTCGCCTGTCGCGGCCCACGCCAGGACGTCCACCTATGGGTGCGGATCAGCTGCGGCTTTCGGCCAAGTCCCAACGGCGAACTCGGTGACCCGCTGCGGGTGAATGACGTGCCTGCGCAGCTAGTGCTGCAGGTGCCCATAGAGCCGAGCGTAAAGCCCACCCTCGGCGATGAGCTGCTGGTGGCCGCCGTCTTCGGCGATGCGGCCACCGTCGAAGACCAGTACGCGATCCGCCTGTTTCACCGCCGACAGGCGATGGGCAATGATCAGCGTCGTACGCCCCTGAAGGAAACGATTGAGGCCTTGGTGCAGGGCATACTCCGTCGCCGCATCCAGCGCAGAGGTGGCTTCATCGAGAATCACGACCTTCGGCTCGGCCAGGATCATGCGTGCTACGGCCAGGCGCTGCCGCTGACCGCCGGACAGACGCACACCGGAACGGCCGACGATGCTGTCCAGACCGTTCGGTAATTGACGAATGGTATCGGCCAGCTGAGCGATCTCCAGCGCCCGCCAGCAGGCGTCGTCATCTCGCTCGCGGCCCATCATCAAATTGGCTCGCACGCTGTCGTTGAACAACGCAGGGTGCTGCAGCACCACTGCAACGTTGTCGCGCACAGTGCCCAGCCCGATCTCTTCAAGCGCCACGCCGCCGAACTGGATCTGCCCGGCCTGCGGCTGATAGAGGCCCAGCAGCAGTTGCACCAGGGTGCTCTTGCCGCCACCGCTGGCTCCGACGATTGCGACCTTCTCGCCCGGCGCGATGCTGAGATCAAGCCCTTCCAGAATTGGTTCATCCTGATAGGCAAAGCGCAGACCTCGTACATCGATCGCCACCGTCGTCTGGCCGGCGAAAGGATCGCGTCCTCCGGCGTACTGCGGCTCGTCCGCCCGCGCCAGCAGCTGGTTGATGCGGCCCAGCGCACCGCCAGCTGCGTAGAAGGCGTACTGCAGGCTCAACAGTTGCTCCACCGGACCGATCATGAACCAGAGGTAGCTGAAGACCGCCAGCATCTGGCCGATCGACAGATCGGAAAACAGCACAGTGAGCATTGCTGCGGCGCGAAACACGTCAATGCCGAACTGGAACAGCAGGCCACTGGCACGGTTGGACGCGTCGGTCTTCCACTGCGAAGCAACCGCGTAGTCGCGTACCTCCCGCGCGCGCAAACCCAGGCGACCGAGGAAGAAACCCTGCCGGTTGCCGGCGCGCACTTCCTGGATGGCGTCGAGGGTTTCCGTGAGTGCCTGGGTGAAGCGCGACGTGCTGTCGTTCTCCAGCTTCTTCAGGTGCTTTACGCGCTTGCCCAGCTGCACCGTGGCGTAGATCACCAGCGGATTGAACAGGAGAATCAACAACGCCAGCTGCCAGTGCATCCACACCAGAATGGCCGCCGTGCCGAAAATCGACAACACGGCCACCAGCAGACGGCTGAGCGTATCGCCGATGAACTTGTCGATGGTCTCCAGATCAGTGACCAGATGCGCCGCCACCGTGCCGCCGCCGAGGCTTTCGTATTCCGCCAGGGCAATGCGCTTGAGCCGCTCGATCAGCCGCACGCGAATGCGATAAACGATGTCCTTCGAAAGCCGAGCGAACAGGCGCGCCTGCAGCACGTTGAACACCAGCGCAGAAGACCGCAATACCAGGGTCACGCCGAGCATGAGCCCGATATAGCCGACAGCGGTTTCCCAGCTGGCAGGCAGAAAGCGATCCATGATCTGCAGCGCCGAGTCGCCCGCTCCGAGCAGCACCTCGTCGACCAACAGCGGCAGCAGCAACGGAATCGGCACACTACAGAGCGTCGCCAGCACGGCAACCAGATTCGCCAGGATCAGCGCTTTGCGATGGTGCAATGCGAGCCGGCGTATCTCTGCCCAGCTGAGTTGGTCAGGCATGGGCGTTACGCTCCAGCCAGCGTTCCAGTAGCGGGCTTAGTGCAGACAGCGGTTGATAGCCGTTGGTGACCAGCGCCAGTTGCCCTTCGTGCTCGGCCAGCAGAGTGGGGAAGCCGGCAATGCCGAGGTTCTCGACCCAGGTGAAGTCAGCCACGGTAGCTGCCTTGGTGGCCGGGTCGTCATAACGCTCGGCGAACTGACTCCGCGAAAGACCCGCGGTCTCGGCCAGGTCCACCAGCACCGCTGGCAGGGTCACATCGAACCCGTGCTGGTAGAACGCCTGCTGAATCGCCAATGACAGCGACCAGACGCGAGATTCATCGAGGCTGCGAGCAGCGACAAGCGCACGGCAAGCGCGCTCTGTGTCGTAGATCAACGCGTCAGGCAAGCCCTTATCCAGATTGAACGACTGACCTGTCGCCGAGTGCACGGCCTGCCAGTAGGACAGCGTGCGCTGCCGCCCTGCCTGATCCATAACGCCCTGCTCGCGACGCAGCCCGCCCACCCTCAGCCCTAGCGATACGCCCTGAGCCGCGGCTTGCTCGGCCAGCGCCGTCACTACCGGCGCGAATCCCCAGCACCAGGAGCACATTGGGTCCATCACATAGATCAGTCGGGCCACTTCGATACTCCAATGGCAGGCTGGCGCAGCAGCCAGTTGGCTCAGCGGTCTAGTTTTCGCGGGTCGCGGCCGATGGGATGCGGCTGATTGCGCTGACGCGCCAGCTCAATCTGTTTCTGCCGTTCGCGAGCGCCGGCGCGCGTCTTCTCACTTAACGTATCCCAGCAATGCGGACAGCTGATACCCGCAGCGTAGTGCTCCGATTGACGATCTTCCACGGATAGCGGTGCGCGGCAGGCATGGCACAGATCGAACTCACCGACGCTGAGGTCATGCCGCACGGTCACGCGGTTATCGAACACGAAGCAGTCGCCTTGCCATCGACTTTGCGTCTCCGGCACCTCCTCCAGATACTTGAGGATGCCGCCCTTGAGGTGATAAACCTCCTCAAAGCCCTCACCAAGCATATAGCTCGACGCCTTCTCGCAGCGAATGCCGCCGGTGCAGAACATTGCGACCTTCTTGTGCTTTGCCGGGTCGTAGTGAGCCTTGATGTAGTCAGGAAAGTCTCGGAACGATTTGGTCTTCGGGTCGACCGCACCTTCGAACGTACCGATTGCCACTTCGTAGTCGTTACGGGTGTCGATCAGCAACACTTCCGGATCGGCGATCAGCGCGTTCCAGTCTTGCGGCTCGACATAGGTTCCAACCTGCCGATTCGGATCGACACCCTCAACGCCGAGCGTGACGATCTCCTTCTTCAGCTTGACCTTGGTGCGATAGAACGGCTGCTCGTCGCAGTACGATTCCTTGTGGTCGATGTCGGTAAGGCGGTCATCGAGCCGAAACCATTCAAGCAGCGCATTGATGGCCTCGCGGGTACCGGAGACCGTGCCATTGATACCCTCCTCGGCCAACAACAAGGTGCCCTTGATGCCATTGTGCGTGAGGGTTTCGAGCAGGGGTTCGCGCAGCGCAACGTAATCAGGCAGCGATACGAACTTGTACAGCGCTGCCACAACGATTTTTCGTGTCATGGGTACTTCCGCCAGTGGTCACCCGCGTAAAGGGTGGACCGGATACAAACGAAAGCGCCGGCGTGGGCCGGCGCGGGGAGGAAGTCTAACAAAGAACGGCAAGAATGGTCCCGTGCGAGACGGCGCGCTATTTATGCCCACCAGCACAAACCGGTGATGCCGGGGCCGTGCCTTGTTGCGCCCACTCCTCAGGCGTATAGGTATGCAGCGCAAGGGCATGGATCTGTTGCATCAGTGCCCCTATCGCGGCATAAGCCTTTTGGTGGCGCTTGACCGAATTCAGTCCGGTGAACTGCTCGCTGACGATCACGGCTTTGTAATGTGTTTCCTGCCCGCGACTGTGTGTGTGGCTTTCATCGAGCACTTCAAGGTGCTCGGGCTGCAAGGCTTGCAGGGCGTCTTGGATCAAATCGAGCTTGCGCATAGCAGGGTCTCTTAAGGCTTCTGTTTCTCGAGTTCGGCCGTCATCTCGGACAGCAGGTTATTCACTTCCGGCACCGCGCTTTCCAACTTGACCTGGGTAAGCTGAGCCGAGCGAGCATTGAGCTCCGGCAGCTTGGTGAGCATCTTCTTGCCGAGTGGCGACTCATAAAAATCGATCAGCTGATTCAGTTCCGTTTCAGAGAACTGGCTGGTGTACAAAGCGACCAGATCCGGCTTCAGCTTGTCCCACCCTATAGCCTTGTCCAAAGCAGTATTGGCCTGAGCCTGATAGCGCTCGAGCAGCGCCTTCTTGGTATCTGGCGCCTGCGCTTCGGCAAAACGCTGCGCAAACATCTGCTGCACTTGGGCATAAACAGGTACGGCGAGCCGGTCAGCATTGGCAAGCTGCAGAAAACGTTCTGCACTTCCCGCATGGCTCGCACTATCGGCAAAAGCCGATGAACTGATACAGATGAACAGCGCTGCAGCGCGCAGGGTCTGGACACGAAAAGTCGACATTGGAAATCCTTGGGCTGGCTATAGGTAGCCCTCAATGGACACATTCTGCGCTCGGAGTTCCAATGCCTCAAGCGGCCGAAGGCAAAGCTACGGAACTGCCGATGCCGCAGGGCAGCCTAACCAGCAATATCGAGCAGGAGCATGGCATGACGCGTATAGAGACCGACAGTCTGGGGCAAGTCGAAGTACCGGAACAGGCTTACTGGGGCGCACAGACGCAGCGATCGCTGAGCAACTTCGCGATTGGTAGCGAGCGAATGCCGATCCAGGTGCTGCATGCGTTAGCGCTGATCAAGAAAGCTGCAGCGCGTGTAAACAATCGAATTGGTGATCTGCCACCCGACATCGCGCGCCTGATCGAGCAAGCCGCGGATGAGGTTCTGCATGGTCAGCACGACGACCAGTTTCCGCTGGTCGTCTGGCAAACCGGCAGCGGCACGCAGAGCAATATGAACGTCAACGAGGTGATCGCGGGTCGCGCCAACGAGCTGGCCGGCGGCAACCGAGGCGGCAAGGCGCCAGTCCATCCGAACGATCACGTTAATCGCGCGCAGAGCTCCAACGACTGCTTCCCGACAGCAATGCACATTGCGGCCGCCAAAGCCGTGCACAGCCAACTGCTGCCTGCCATTGCAGAACTGTCCGGTGGACTGGCAGAGCTTGCAGTGCGACACAATAAGCTGATCAAGACCGGACGCACCCATCTGATGGATGCAACTCCGATTACCTTCGGCCAGGAGATGTCGGCGTTCGTCGCGCAGCTCGATATCGCCGAACGCACGATCCGTCAGTGCCTGCCGGCTGTTTATGAACTGGCGCAGGGGGGTACTGCGGTAGGCACCGGCTTGAACTCGCCGCACGGCTTCGCCGAAGCCATCGCAGCGGAGCTGGCCGCTCTCTCGGGCCTCCCCTTCGTCTCTGCCCCAAACAAGTTCGCCGCGCTGGCCGGACATGAGCCGCTGGTCGCGATGTCCGGTGCGCTGAAGACGCTCGCCGTCGCGTTGATGAAGTTGGCCAATGATCTTCGTCTGCTCGGCTCCGGTCCGCGCGGGGGATTCGCTGAGGTGCGATTGCCAGCCAACGAACCAGGTAGTTCGATCATGCCCGGCAAGGTCAATCCAACCCAATGCGAAGCCTTATCAATGCTCGCTTGCCAGGTCATGGGCAATGACATGACGATCAGCTTTGCAGCGAGTCAAGGACATCTGCAATTGAACGTATTCAAGCCGGTGATCATTCATAACCTGCTTCAATCGGTCCAACTGCTGTCCGACGGATGCCGCAACTTCAACGCTCATTGCATTTCCGGATTAGAGCCGGACCCGGCGCGTATGGCCGAGCATCTGGAACGCGGGCTTATGCTGGTAACCGCACTGAATCCTCATATCGGCTATGACCGGGCAGCTGAAATCGCCAAGAAGGCCTATGCGCAAGGCACCACATTGCGCGAAGCAGCCATGGAGCTTGGTTACCTTACCAGCGAGGAGTTCGATCAATGGGTTCGTCCAGAGACGATGCTTGAAGCCGGACAAAGGGAATAACGGTGTAGCGGAAGCGTCTGTCTGCTGTGTGCTCTCAACACGCCTGCCGCGAACCTTAGGTCGCGCGCTGTGCCGGCTGGGGCTGCCTAAGACCGGCCGGAGCAATGTATCTAGACGACAGCTGCGGGCGGCTCCAGCTCAAGCATTAGCTAGTGCCGGCCAAGACCCAACGGCTGGCTCTGCTCCAGCACTTCAGGGGTGTTAGGACTGAACGCTACGTGGTTGTCGGGGGCAGGCTTCTTTTAACATTACCCCAAAGCATCCGACCTGAATGAACTTTATAAGCTTGCAATGCAGCAATGCAATTGAAGGGTTGGCGGAAGGCACTTCGTAGGCACGCGCTAAATGCTCTCCCCATTGCTCAATACCATTCTCTGCCCCAAAAGCAAACCCCCGACCAGCTTACGCGGGTCGGGGGTTTGGGAAAGGAGCTTGACGATGACCTACTCTCACATGGGGAGACCC
>Ga0154485_1091_pt1 | contig 12538 bp, 13 predicted proteins | sample RifGroC2_FD_115964 | JGI IMG/M metagenome (GOLD analysis project Ga0154485, IMG submission 115964) | Pseudomonadales bacterium GWC2_63_15
TCTTCGGCACCTTCGTCAGCGGCGCGACCCAGGCCACCAACTGGACGCGTTTCGCCTCTTCGGCACCTTCGTCAGCGGCGCGACCCAGGCCACCAACTGGACGCGTTTCGCCCGCAGCAGCAAAGTCGCGGTATGGGCCAGTTTGATCGGCTTCTTTATCGGCAACGGCCTGATGATCGTCGCCGGCGCCTACGGAGCAATCGTCTACCAGCAGCCGGACATCGTCGAAGTGCTGGTGCTGCAGGGGTTGTCGATGGCCGCGGTGGTGATGCTCTTTCTCAACCTCTGGACCACGCAGGACAACACCATCTACAACTTCGCCGCTGCCGGCTGCAACCTGCTGCGCACCGAGCGCCGCCGCCTGGTGACCCTTGGCGGCGCCTTCGTCGGCACGCTGCTGGCGCTGGGCGGCATGTACGAACTGCTGATCCCCTTCCTGATCCTGCTCGGCTCGATCATCCCGCCCATCGGCGGCGTGATCATGGCGGACTATTTCTACCGCCATCGCGGGCAATACCCGAAACTGGCCGAGGCGCGCCTGCCGAAATACAACAGCCTGGGCCTGGCGGCCTATGTGCTGGGCGCCGCCTGCGCCTATTTCTCGCCCTGGGTGGCGCCCATCGTCGGCATACTGGTGGCCGCCGCAGCCTATATTGTGCTGTACGAGGGTCAGCGCCTGGCCCTGTCGCGTACGGTGCTGACGCAAACCGACGCACGCTGATCAAGGAGTCACCATGAACATCCTCAACGCCCGCCTGCGCGGCCGCAGCGGCCTGTACCGCATCGAACTGGACGGCGCGCGGATTGCCGCCATCAGCGCGCAGCAGGCACCAGCCGAAGCCAACGAGGGCGATATCGACGCCGCCAGCAATCTGGTGGTGCCGCCCTTCATCGAGCCGCACATTCACCTCGACGCCACCCTCACCGCCGGCGAGCCAGCCTGGAACATGAGCGGCACGCTGTTCGAGGGCATCGAGCGCTGGGGTGAGCGCAAGGCGCTGGTCACCCACGAGGACACCAAGGCGCGGGCGAAGAAGACCATCGACATGCTGGTCGACCACGGCATCCAGCATGTGCGCACCCACGTCGACGTCACCGACCCGACGCTGTCGGCGCTGAAATCCATGCTCGAGGTGCGCGAGGAAACGCGCCACCTGATCGACCTGCAGATCGTCGCCTTCCCACAGGAGGGCATCGAGTCGTTCAAGGGCGGTCGCGAACTGATGACCGAGGCGATCGCCATGGGCGCCGATGTGGTCGGCGGCATCCCGCACTTTGAGAACACCCGCGACCAGGGCGTCAGCTCGATCAAGTTCCTCATGGACCTGGCCGAGCGCAGCGGCTGCCTGGTGGACGTGCACTGCGACGAAACCGACGACCCGCAGTCACGCTTTCTTGAAGTGCTCGCCGAGGAGGCGCGGGTGCGCGAGATGGGCGAGCGGGTCACCGCCAGCCACACCACGGCGATGGGCTCCTACGACAACGCCTACTGCTCCAAGCTGTTCCGTCTGCTCAAGATGTCGAAGATCAACTTCGTTTCCTGCCCGACCGAGAGCATCCACCTGCAGGGCCGCTTCGATACCTATCCCAAGCGTCGCGGCCTGACCCGTGTGGCCGAGATCGACCGCGCCGGAATGAACATCTGCTTCGGTCAGGATTCCATCGTCGACCCTTGGTATCCGCTGGGCAACGGCAACATCCTGCGCATCCTCGAAGCCGGGCTGCACATCTGTCACATGCTCGGCTACGAGGACCTGCAGCGCGGCCTGGACCTGATCACCGACAACAGCGCACGGACGCTGAACTTGGGCGAGCGCTACGGACTGGAAGTGGGGCGCCCGGCCAATCTGCTGGTGCTGTCGGCGCCGGACGACTACGAGATGCTGCGCACCCAGGGCCATGCCCTGCTTTCGGTGCGCAATGGCGAAGTACTGATGCGCCGCACGCCGGCGCAGATCCAGCGTTACTGAGCGGCGGCTGTAACGTTGCGCAAACGGTTGATGTTGGCCATCTCCTCGGCCGGCGTCAGCTTCAGCTGCGAGAGATAGGCCGCCAGCGCCTCCACGTCTGTCGCGGAAAGCTGCGCGGCGACGCCAATCATCACCGAACCTGCGCGGCTGGGATCGTTCTCGCGGAAACGCGTCAATGCCTTGCGGATGTACTCGTCCGGCTGTCCTGCCAGCCGCGGCATGGTCTCCATGCCCTCCGCATGCGCGCCATGGCAGCCGGTGCAGGTGGTCTGGAAGATCTTCTCGCCGGTATTGCGCAAGGCTGCATCCGTCGCACCTTCCGGCGGATTGACCTTCTGCTGGCTGAAGAACACCGCGATGTTCACCCGCTCCTCCATGCTGAGGTTCTGCGCCAGCTTGGACATGACGAAGTCGGTGCGCTCGCCGCTGGCGAACTTCTCGAAGGCGTGGAACAGGTATCGCGGATTCTGCCCGGCAAGATTGGGAATGTGCTTGCGCTTGCTGTTGCCGGTTTCGCCGTGGCAATAGGAACAGAACACGGCGCGTTCCTGACCGGCCAGGCTGGCCTGCTCGCGCCGTTGCTCATCGGCCATGACGTAGTTGAAGCGCTCGACGACCGCCTCGCTGGCATGAGTCAGCGGAACGAAGCAGGCAAGCAGGGCAAGAGCGAGCGTACGCATGAGGAGGCATCCGTTACTGAAGTAGTCAGGGATTTTGTGGGCATCCGACTATAAAAAGCGCCAGGCCAGCGGACCCCGGCACAGGTCAACAAAAGTGCTGTTGTGCGAGGCACCGGCGCCATCCGTGAGCCGCGTCACAGATCGCTGCCGGCCCTGCCCAGGGAGCAGGACACTCATGCCGTAGCTGGCGCTTTTTCCGCCAAATGACAGAAGTGCGCGCCTTTGCCGCATTGACGATAGAAAAAATCGATGAAGCGTTTTGCTGGAAACGCCAGACAGGAAGGAGGCATTCGACTAAAGTAGCAACCCTTCACCACCGAGGAGCCGTAACCCCCATGCTAGATGGACATGCAGAGCTGACCATGACCGTGCTGATGACGCCGGACAAAGCCAATTTTTCCGGCAACGTACATGGCGGCACGCTGCTCAAGTATCTCGACGAGGTCGCCTACGCCTGCGCCAGCCGCTACGCCGGGCAGTACGTCGTCACCCTCTCGGTGGATCAGGTGGTGTTCCGCCAGCCGGTGCATGTTGGCGAACTGGTCACCTTCCTCGCCTCGGTCAACTACACCGGTACCACTTCGATGGAGATCGGCATCAAGGTCGTCACCGAAGACATTCGCGAGAAGACCGTGCGCCATACCAACAGCTGCTTCTTCACCATGGTCGCCCTCGGCGAAGACGGCAAACCGGTAGCGGTACCGCCGCTCAACCCGAAGACGCCTGAACAGCAGCGTCGTTTCGCCCAGGCCTACCAGCGCCGCGAAATCCGCCGCGAACTGGAACATCGCTACAGCGAGCTACGCGCTGGTAACGAGCGCCTCACCGCCGTGAAGTAAGCGCTACCCCGTGAAACCACGTGGAATCCGGCCAGCCTGGATTCCACGGCGGCCCCAAATTTGTAACAAAACCTTATACAATGCACGGCTTTCCGCATCCCGCCCCCTGAGGATCTGCCGTGAGCTCGCTGCCACCCTGCCCCAAATGCAACTCCGAATACACCTACGAAGACGGCCAGATGCTGGTCTGCCCCGAGTGCGCCCATGAGTGGTCTGCCACTGACGGCGCGGCTGCCGCGAGCGAAAGCGACAAGGTGATCAAGGACTCGGTAGGCAACACGCTGCAGGATGGCGACACCATCACGGTAATCAAGGACCTCAAGGTCAAGGGCTCGTCGCTGGTGGTCAAGGTCGGCACCAAGGTGAAGAACATCCGCCTGGTCGACGGCGACCACGATATCGACTGCAAGATCGACGGCATCGGCGCGATGAAGCTGAAGTCCGAGTTCGTCAGAAAAGTCTGAGCCGCGATGCTCGTCCGAAAGCCCGGCATTCGCCGGGCTTTCGCGTTTCAGAGCAGCCGCAACAGCCAGTCCAGCCGCTCGCGGGTAAAGCCGCTACCAACGAACAGCAGATCGATCCAGAACGCCTGGTGCAGCACCACGATCAGCCAGAACGCCAGCTGATAGTTCAGCTTGCGGGTCTTGTGGCGAAAGACCTGCTGCGCCACGAGCGCACCCGGCCAGCCGCCGACCAGCTCGAAGAAATGCAGTGTGGTTTCCGGTGTGCGCCAGCGATCCTTCAGCGCGCTGTGCTTGTCGCGCCAGTAGAGGACGAAGGTCAGCAGGCTGGCGACGGCATAGATCGCCAACGGCAACACCGCACCGAGGCGCAGGAGGCTACCCGCCAACGGCAGCAGACAGAGCAGCCCGAACAGCACCAGCTTGAGGGGAAGCTGCTGGATGTTGCCGGCGACCAACTGGCGAGCAGGCTTGCCAGCGGCCCGCGCCGTCGCGCGCGGACGGGCCTGTTGCTCGGCCGGCTTGCGCTGACTGCCCGGGCGCTGGCGAATCGCTGGCTGGTCCAGCGTCAGCGGCGCATCCAGCCGCAGATGCTCGGCACGTAGCCGGCCCTGGGGATCGCGCCCCGACACGTAGAGCACACGATCACCAACCAGCGGCCGACGCTCACCATGCACGGCCGAGATATGCGCGAAGACATCCTCACCGCCCTGCTCCGGGCGAATGAAGCCGAAGCCCTTCTGGTCGTTCCAGCTTTTCAGCGTGCCTCGCTGTTCCATGCACCGCAATCCATGTGATCAAAGCCGCGCATGCTAACCGAGCTCGGCATGCGTTGGCAGCACGCCGCTATGGCCATGGCACGGTGGTCGGCGTTATGGTCGGACGATCTCCAGTCCAGGGAAGAAGCATGGCCAGCAAGCCCAACAGTTCGAACAAGCAGAAGCACCTCGCCGTGCTGATCGACGCCGACAACGCGCCTGCCGCCATCGTCGAAGGGCTGTTCGAGGAGATCGCAAAATACGGCGTCGCCAGCGTCAAGCGCATCTACGGCGACTGGACCAAACCCAACCTCGGCAGCTGGAAGAAGGTGCTGCTCGACTACTCGATCCAGCCGATCCAGCAGTTCGCCTACACCTCGGGCAAGAACGCCACCGACAGCTCGCTGATCATCGACGCCATGGACCTGCTCTACACCCGACGCTTCGACGGCTTCTGCCTGGTTTCCAGCGACAGCGACTTCACTCGTCTGGCCGCACGCATCCGCGAAGAGGGCCTGACGGTGTACGGCTTCGGCGAACAGAAGACGCCCTCGCCCTTCGTCTCTGCCTGCGACAAGTTCATCTACACCGAAATCCTGCGCGCCGATGCCGCCAAAACGACATCCGAGCCACCGTCATCCGAAAAGCTCGCCGCAGCCGCTGCTCAGGTGGAAGAGACCAGCAAGCCGCCGAAGGCCGGCGACAAGGGCGACACCATCAAATGTCAGCAGGTGCCAGTGGACTTCATCGCCAAGGTGCTCGACGACCTGTCCGAGGAGGACGACTGGATTCAGCTGGGCACTCTCGGACAGAACATCAGCAAGCTGCGTCCGGCCTTCGATCCGCGGCTGTATGGCTGCAAGAAGCTCAGCGACCTGATCGCCAACCAGCCCAAGCGCTTCGACCTGGAATCACGGGGCAGCAGCGCCACCGGCGGCAAGGACCTCTACGTGCGCCTACGCAAACCCGGCAAGCACTGAGCACCGCCACTCAGCTCGCCTGCTCGTCCGGCGCATGGCAGCAGACGCGGTCCCGGCCCTCATGCTTGGCCCGGTACAGCGCGGCGTCGGCACGGCGCAGCAGGCTGTCCACCGTGTCCGTCGCGTTTAGCTCGGCGACACCGGCGCTGAGGGTCTGCGTCTGGCCAGTACTGAAAGACAACGCCCGCGACTGCTCGCACAGGCGCTCGGCAAACGCCGCGGCCTGCTGGCTGCTGGTTTCCGGGCACAGCAGAAGGAACTCTTCGCCACCCCAGCGGCCCACGGCATCACTACCCCGCAGACCGGATACCAGCAGGTCGGCGAACTCCTTGAGGACGCGATCCCCCATCTGATGACCGAACTCGTCGTTGATGGACTTGAAGTGGTCGATATCCAGCATGACGATCGACAGCGGCCGGCTGTAACGCCGCGCCTGCTCCAGCGCCCTGGCGAAACGCCGGTCCAGGGCGGCGCGGTTGGCCAGCCCGGTGAGCGGATCGGTCTGCGATTTGACCTGCAGCTGCTCGTTCAACCGGCGCAGCCGGCCGATCCAGAACAGGCTGGTCAGCAGCATCACCGAAAAGACCACCACAATCTGCACGACCAGGCGATAGTCGGTGCCCGACTCGACGCGAATCGGCGCATGCCTGTTGGCGATCTGGTTAAGCTCCCCCGGGGTGATCGTCGCAATCGCCTTGTTCAGAATGTCGCGCAACACCGGCTCGCTCTTCAGCACGCCGATGCGAAACTGATTGTCGAGACTCGTCAGTTGCCCGGCGATCTTCAGGTTGAACCAGCCTTCGCGGCGAATGGTGTAGGCGGCCACGGTCAGCGAGCGCACGGTGAGATCGGCCTTGCGCTCGTTCACCAGCGCCAGCGCCTGGGCATCCGTGTCGGTGCTGATGACGCGCAACCGAGGAAAGTCCCGCCGAACGCTTTCCTCGACGAACGTGCCCACCGGCAAAGCGACCGTTACATCTTCGAGCGCGGACAAGTCAGCCACATAGGGATGGTCTTCCCGCGCGATCACCACATTGGCGTCGGTGAACAGCGGTTGGGTGAAGATCAGCCAGGCATCACGCACCGGCGTCTGGTTGAGGAAGCTGAGCAGCTGACAGCGGCCAGCCTGGGAGAACGCCACCGACTGGCCCCAGTCGCTGGTCGCCACGATATCCAGTTGCAGCCCCGCCCGTTGTGCGACCAGCCGCAGCAGATCGGCGGCGATCCCTTCATGCTCCCCGCGGGCATTGAGCATCTCGAACGGCAGCCAGTCCGGGTCGACACAGATGCTGACCGAGCGGTTGCCAGCCAGCCAGTCGCGTTCGGCTGCGTCGAGCTCGAGCGTTACATCGGCCGTTGCCGCTGCACCACCTGCAAATGCCAGCAACGCCAGAAGCAGATACCTAGTCACTTCAGCCACCCTCGGGAGGAGCGCACGTAACATTGGCGACGGCTGCAGTTCAACACGGCGCAAATGGCACGGCAAGATCAATCATGGCTTTGAGCCATCACAAATCATGCCAACCATTTTTTTGACGCTTCTAATCATTTGCAATCATTGATTGGCGCAGCGATCGAACCGACCCCCGGTCAGCTCTTCTAAAGGGGACCAAATAGTGGAGGTTTCAATGAGCAAGCAGCTATTTCTCGCCTGCGGTCTGGCGCTCTGCGCCCCGCTGGCGTTCGCACAAACGCCGCCGCCGGAAGTGGTCACCCACCTCAACGGCCTCGATGTTGAGATCAGCCCAATGGGCGTGCCGGCCAAATCCGAGGGGGTCGAAGGCGAGCTGCTTGGCGTGCGGGCGGTGAAGGTGATGAACCGCACGGGCGGCCAGATCACCTGCGAGTTCCATGTACCGAACGACGCGCGCTCGGATACCTCAGCGTCGCCGGTTTTCACCGTCGCGCCAAATACCCAGCGCACCGAGCGGGTTCCCGGCGACTACTCGCCGGACGAGCCCTACGCGGAGATCACTTGCCGCTCCAGCGACCAGAGCCCGGCGCAATAAGCGCCGCGGCCTTCAGCGGCGCTCCTCGCGGATAAAGGGAATACCCAGTGCGCCCGGCTGATTGCCGGAAACGTTCTTGCCGCTGGCAACCCAGATCATCACCGCCAGGGTCACGGCGTAGGGCGTCATCAGCACGAAGTACTGCGGCAGACGCACCCCGGCGGCGGCCAGTTGCGGGATCAGCGCTTCGACGCAGCCGAACAGCAGCGCGCCGGCCAGGGCCTTCCACGGCGACCAGCGCGCGAAAATCACCAGCGCCACGGCGATCCAGCCGCGGCCGCCGGTCATGTCGGCGATCCACAGCTTGGTGCTGAGCACCGAGATATAACCGCCGGCCAGGCCGATCAGAGCGGAGCCGGCAAGAATCGCTGCCAGCCGATAACCGAGCACGGAAATCCCGGCCGCGTCCGCCGCCTGCGGGTTCTCCCCGACGGCACGCATCCGCAGGCCGGTGGTCGTGCGAGTAAGAAACCAGACCACGGCAAGAAAGATCAGCGGCGTCATGAACACCAGCGGGTTCTGAACAAAGACCTTGCCCAGCAGCGGCAACTCCGACAGCGGCCACAGCTCGACCGCACCCAGCCCCTTGACCGGCTTGTTGGTCCAGTTCAGCAAGGTTCCGAGCAGCCCGGTCAGCCCTTGGCAGAAGAACACCAGCGCCAGGCCGGCGATGACCTGATTGATGCGCAGCACCAGCACCATCAGCGCGAACAGCAGCGACAGCACGGCAGCTGCGCCCATCGCCAGCAGCAGCGAAGTGCCGTGGCTGCCGAACGCCAGTTGCGCGCCAATCCCGGCCAACGCGCCGACCAGCATCAGCCCTTCGGCGCCCAGCGCCAGGACGCCGGCGCGCTCGGTAAGGATCAGCCCCAGCGCCGCCAGAGCGAATGGCACAGCGAAGTCCGGCGTGTTGCCGAGCCAGTTGGCGATCATGTCCATCAGCTTTCGCCTCCCTGAACGCGGCGGATACGGTGGCGGATAAAGAAATCCGAGGAGGCGACGCAGATCACCAGGATCGCCTGGATCAGCTGCACCATGGAAAAGGGGATCTGGTAGAAGACCTGCAGGCTGCGCCCGGCGACGAAGAGCATCGCCATCAACAGCGCCACCACCAGCGCCGCCACCGGGTTGTTGCGCGCGAGAAAGGCGATCAGGATGCCGGAGAAGCCGTAGCCCTGGTAGAACGACTGGGTCAGCCGTCCCTCCTGCCCGGCAGTGACGAGAAAGCCGGCGATCCCGGCCATGGCGCCAGAGATCAGCACCGTGCCGATGATCATCTTCTGCACCGGCACCCCCACGGCGCCCGCCACCCGCGGGTTGGCATCGACGAAGCGCAGGTACAACCCCGCGCGGGAAATGCCGAGAAACCACAGCGCCAGCAACGCGACGACCACCGCCAGCGGCACAGCCGCGCTGATGCCCTCGAACAGCTCGGGCAAGCGTTCGAACGGCTGAAACTGCGGCGAATAGGGAAACGAACTCTTCGGGTCCTTCCAGCTGCCGTAGAGCAGGTGCAGCAGGAAGTTGATCGCCAGGTAATTGAGCATCAGCGTCGAGATGATCTCGTTCACCTTCAACCGCAGCTTGAGCAGCACCGGCGCCAGCGCCCAGAGCAGGCCACAGAAAATGGCCGCGGCCAGCATCAGCGGCAGACGCAGCGCGGGAGGCCCGACCTCGAATAGCGAGATCGCCGTGGCACCGATGGCGCCCCAAATCATCTGGCCTTCCAGGCCCAGGTTCCAGAATTTGGCGCGAAACGCCATGCAGCCAGCCAGGCCGACGAGGATCATTGGCGATGCCTGAAACAAGACCGCTTTCAGGCTCTGCGCATCGAACACCGTGAGGATGACGAACTCATTGAGCAGCTCGCCGGCCGGTACGCCAGCGGCGATCAGGATGGCGGCGGAAATACCCAGCCCCAGCAGCAACGCGAGACCGATGATCGCAGCCTGCCGATGCCAGGCCAGTTGCTGGCGGATCTCCAGTGCGTAACGCCGCGACAGCAGCGGCTGTTTCGGGCGCTCGGTCGCTTGCGCAGCTTGCTCCAGCATCACGGGGCGTACCTGTTCATTCATGGTTTACCCCTTCTAGATTCAACTCGCCATGGCTCAGCTCCCCATGGCTGACCATCGCCCTACCAATGGCCTGGCGATCCGCGGGCCGGTCGAACTCGGCAACGATGCGCCCGGCGTTCATCACGCCGATGCGATCCGCCAGGGCCAGCACTTCGTCGAGGTCTTCGCTGATCACCAGCACGGCCGCGCCGGCATCGCGGGCGGCGCGCAGGCGGCCGTGCACGGCTGCGGTGGCGCGTACGTCGAGCCCGCGACTGGGGCTGTGTACCAACACCAGTTGCGGGTCGCGGGAAAATTCGCGGGCGATCACCAGTTTCTGCGCGTTGCCACCGGAGAGCAGCGCGGCCTTCTGCTTCAGCGAGCGCACGCCCTGCACGTCGAACCCGGACACCGCCTCGGCGGCGTCGGCCTCCAGACGCTTGCGCCGGAGATTGAAGAACGAGCCATAGCGCCCGCTGTGGATCTGCCCGACACCGAAGTTCTCCGCCACCGACAGCTCGCCGGCCAGCGCCGTGCCGTAGCGGTCGGCCGGAATCGAGGCGATGCGGAGCTCCCGCCGCTGTTCCGGGCTGGCCCGGCGCAAGTCGCCGAAGCCCGCCAAGTCCAGCGTGCCCTGGCAGGGCTCCGGCAACCCCATCAGCACGTTGGCCAGTTCGCTCTGGCCGTTGCCGCCGACTCCAGCGACACCATAGATCTCGCCGGCACGTAGGCTCAGCGTCACGCCATTTAGCGCGCCGTGTCCGCCTGCCCCGGTCGAACGCAAATCGCGCACCTGCAGCCGCACCTCACCCGGTGTAGCCGGCCGATACTCGCTGGCGGGCGCGGACTCACCCACGGTCAGACGCACCAGTTCGGGCACCGAGACCGATCGCGGGTCGAGGGTTTGAATCGTCCGCCCGCCGCGCATCACGGTGACGCGGTCGGCGAAGCGCTTCACATCGCTCATCTTGTGGGTGACCAGGATCACCGCCGCGCCCTGCCGTGCAAAGGCCCGCACGGTTTCCAGCAGGCGCTCGGCTTCCTGATCGGTGAGTACTGCTGTTGGCTCGTCGAGGATCAGGATCCGCGCGCCAGCCAGCAGCACCTTGAGAATTTCCACCCGCTGCTGCTCGGCCACCGAAAGCGACTCGGTGGTCTTGCGCGGGTCGATGGTGAAACCCAACTCTGCCGCCTTGTCGCTGATCCGCTGTTCCAAAGCCGTCAGCCGCTGCCGGTGGCTGCCCGCGAAAGCGTGATTGCCGGGCCCCACGGGCAGACCCAGCTGAATGTTCTCGGCCACGGTGAACGGCTTCACCAGTTTGAAATGCTGGTGAACCATGCCGATGTGGTAGCGGCTCGCATCCCGCGGGCCGGTCAAGCACACCGGGTTGTCGTTGATGAACAGCGATCCGCTTTCCGGTGCGTAGAGGCCGGCGGCGATGTTCATCAGCGAGGATTTGCCCGCGCCGTTCTCGCCGAGCAGCGCGTGCACTTCGCCCCATTTGGCGGTGAAATCCGCCTGGGACAGGGCCATGAAGCCGTCGAACGACTTGCTCACCCCGGTCAGCTGGATCGCGTTCAGGTTGCTCATTGCTGGGTGATCACTCCCTTGACGAACCAGTCCATCTGCCACAGCGCGGGGTCGGCCATGACCTCGCCAGCGGCGATGCGCTCGGTGCCGTCACGGTCGACCATGGGCCCGGCATAGATCTTCTTCTCGCCTTTGAGCAGCTCTTCGCGGGCGGCCATGATCTTCGCCTTGTCTGCTTCGGAAACCGCCGGGCCGCAGCAGGCCGCGTCGGTGCCGCCTTCGGCCATGGACAGCAGCGCGCCGTTTTCCGGTGGCGTCCAGTTACCCGCACTGATCTTCTTCAGCTCCGGGGCTAGGAACTTGTCCCACACCCAGACCGAGGAGCAGACGGTGGCGTCCGGGGCGAACTCGCGCATGTCTCGGTGGTGGCCGGTGCCGTGCACGCCGCGCTCCTGGGCGACGATCTGCGGTGTCGGGCTGTCGACGTGCTGGCCGAGCACATCAGCGCCGGCGTCGATCAACGCCATGGCGGCGGCGCGTTCCTTGACCGGATCGTTCCAGGCGCCGGTATAGACCACGGTGACGGTGGCCTCCGGGTTGATCTGCTGGGCGCCCAGGGCGAAGGCGTTGACCGTCCAGTTCACCTGACCGAAGGGATTGGCCGCGACAAAGCCGAGCTTGCCGGTTTTAGATGCCGCGCCCGCTGCCATGCCGCACAGGTACTGACTTTCGTAGGTGCGGCCGTAGAAGGATTCGAGATTGCCGCTGTTGGTGGTGCCCGAGCCGTTGAGGAACGCCACGTCAGGGTATTTTTCGGCCAGCTCCTTGAAGGTGTCCGAGTAGCCGAAGGCGGTGCCGATGATCACGTTGGCGCCGCGCTGGATCAGCCGGTCCACTGCCGGGCGGATCGAAGAGGCGTTCTCTGGCACGCTTTCGACGTACTGGATCTTGGTATCCAGCTCGGTTTCGAGCTTCTGCCGCGCCTCGTCGAAGGCCTGGGTCCAGCCGCCGTCGTTGCGCGGGCTGATGTAGAGCATGGCGATCTTCGCCGGTTTATCGAGGGTCAGTCCCTCACTTTCCTGCGCCGAGGCGACGCCAACAGTCGTCGCCAGGCCGAGAGCCACCGCCGCACACAAGGTCCGTTTCATCTGATTGAGCATTTTTGGTCTTCCTGAGGTTGGCACGTCAAAGCATGTGGTTGATGCGAAACACGTTGTTTTCCGGGTCCAGCAGCACCGCCTGATACCAGTGGTAAT
>Ga0154485_1127_pt2 | contig 12347 bp, 11 predicted proteins | sample RifGroC2_FD_115964 | JGI IMG/M metagenome (GOLD analysis project Ga0154485, IMG submission 115964) | Pseudomonadales bacterium GWC2_63_15
GCGGCGATCATCCCGGTAGCGACGGTCACGCCGGTAGTCATCATCATCGTCGCCGTAGGCATTGCCGATCGCGCCGCCAGCGCCGCCGCCCACGGCTGCGCCGATCAGCCCACCCGTGCTGCCGCCGACCTGCTGGCCGATGACATTACCGCCAGCGGCGCCGAGGCCACCACCAATGGCCGCTTCGGTACGGCTGCGTTTGTCCGCACCGACCATGCCGCCAGCTGCGCCGCCAACGCCGGCACCGATGGTGGCGCCGGTCGAGCCCCCCAGATGTTCTCCCACCACTGAACCCAATGCACCGCCGAGCGCGCCGCCGACGGCGGCTTCGGTGTTGCTGCCGGCGAAGGCTGCCGCGCTGAGCAGGCTGGTGGACAACAGGAAAATCGAGGCGTACTTCATGGAGTGATCCCGTATGTGGATTGCGCCGCGATCCTCACGCGCCGCTGCGCTTGCGGCAAGAGCGTTCCGATGAAATGCGTGATCCGGTTGGCATTTGCTAACTATTTGATTTCGCTAAGGAACAAGAGGGTGTTTCGATTGGTCTTAGCTCGCTTGTGGGGTCTGCGCGCAGCGCCTTTACCCGCTCGGAATCAGCATCAGCCTTGCGCGCGCACCGCTGCGGCAGGGCTGTAGATCCGCGGCGGGCTGTGCTGTGGCAGGTGGATGAGGTTGAGGTTATGTCGCTGCGCCCACTGGGCGGCCAGGCCGGTGGGTGAAGACAGGCTCACCAGCGCTGGAATCCCGGCCCGCTGCACTTTCTGCACCAGCTCCAGGCTGCAGCGGCTGGTGACGATCGCCAGGCCACCGGCCGCTGCACAGCCGGAGCGGGCCATGGCACCGATCAGCTTGTCCAGCGCGTTATGCCGCCCGATATCCTCGCGGCCCAGGCGGATCTCGCCGTTGGCGTCCATGAACAATGCGGCGTGCATCGCGCCGCAGCCGCGCCCCAGCGGTTGAAACGCTTCGATTCGTTGACGCAGGTCCTGCAACCAGTGTGAGGGCGGCAGTGGCGCTGCCGGCATGACCGGAAGTCGCGGCAGTGCCTGCTCCAGCGCTTCGACCCCGCAGAGCCCGCAGCTGCTGTTGCCGGGTAGCTGGCGGCGTTGCTGCTTGAGGCGCCAGAACGCGCGGCTGGCGATGTCCAATTCGGCGCGCCGCGCACTGCCGCTGCCGTGCAGGCGAATGTCGTAGATATCATCCAGCGACTCGACGAAGCCATTGGCCAGGCTGAAACCAACCACGAAATCTTCCAGATCGGCCGGCGAGATCATCATCACCGCCTGGCTCAGCCCGTTGTAGGCGATCGCCAGCGCGCACTCCTCGGCAAGATCGACTGCGCATTGCGCGACATCGTCGATCGGCTGGTAGCAGTAGCGCTGGCTGGTGCCGACAGGTGGTTGCGCGGCAGTGGCGACGCCGGCATTCAGGCGAGACGGGGCGTTCATCGGCGATTCGGTCCGGTTAGTCGCCTGCTTGGCAGGTTCGGTTGGTCAATTTCGGCGTCCATGGCCCCGATACTGGGTTGCTGTTCCTTGCCATAGCACGCTATGACTCATCGCAGCGCCTTGTCTCGGCCATTTACATCCGAACCTGCCTCAACCACTCACCGCACAGGCCACGAAGTCTGACGAGACCGGCGTTCTGCAACGCTGCAACTGCAGTGCATGCTCCGCCGGTGGATAGGGTTATGACCCCAGCCGGCTACGGACGATTCACCGCTGGTCGTTATCCGCCAGCATGTCGCGTACGCGCTTGGCCAGCGCATCGAGGTTGAACGGCTTGCTGATCATGTCCATGCCCGGTTCGAGGAAGTCCGCGCTGGCGGCCTGCTTGGCATAGCCGGTCATGAACAGCACCGGCAGATCGGGGCGATGCTGGCGCGCGACATCCGCCAGTTGCCGGCCGTTCATGCCGGGCAGTCCGACATCGGTGACCAGCATGTCGATGGTGGGCGTGCTCTCAAGCAGGCGGATCGCCGCATTGCCGTCGGCGGCTTCCAGCGTCTGATAGCCGAGCATCTGTAGCACGTCGATGACCAGCAGGCGCACCGCCGGATCATCCTCGACCACCAGGACGGTTTCGCCTTGCTGGGCCTGAAGCGGGCCGTCGTCTTCGCCGGCTGGCGCGACGCTGACGCCTTGGTCCTCGAATACGGGAAGGTACAGGCTGACCTGGGTGCCTTCGCCCGGTTCGCTGGCGATCTGGATATGGCCGCCGGCCTGCCGGGTGAAACCGTAGACCATGGAAAGGCCGAGCCCGGTGCCCTGGCCGATGGGTTTGGTGGTGAAGAACGGCTCGAAGACGCTGGCCAGCACCTTGGGGCTCATGCCGCAGCCGGTGTCGGTCAGGCAGAGGATGACGTAGCGCCCGGCGGCCAGGTCGCCCACATCGCCTTGCCTGTACAGTTCGACATTGCGAGTTTCCAGCAGCAGGGTGCCGCCGTCAGCCATGGCGTCGCGGGCATTGATGACCAGGTTGAGCAGCGCGCTTTCCAGCTGGTTTTCGTCGCTGGAAACCGGCCACAGACCTTGCTGCAACTGATTGCGGATGTGGATGTGGCTGCCCAGCGTGCGGCTGAGCAGGTCGTGCATCGACTCGATCAGCTGGTTCAGCTCGACACGCTTGAGATTCAGCGGCTGGCGCCGGGCGAAGGCGAGCAGGCGGTGGGTCAGTGCCGCGGCGCGATTGGCCGAGGTGACCGCGGCATCGATGAAGCGCTGGGTTTCGCCGTGGCGGCCGGACTGGATGTAGCGCTGGATCAGGTCCAGGCCGCCGATGATGCCGGTCAGCATGTTGTTGAAGTCGTGGGCGATGCCGCCGGTCAGCTGGCCGACTGCTTCCATCTTCTGCGCCTGACGCAGCGCTTCCTGTGCCTGCTCGCGGCTGGCCATTTCCTTGAGCAGGCGTTCGTAGACTTCCGCCAGTGCCTGGGTGCGCTCCTGAATACGGCTTTCCAGCGTCTCGTTGAGTTCGCGCAGAGCCTGTTCGGCGCGCCAGCGCTCGGTGACATCCAGTGCCATGACGAAGAAGCCGAGCACGTTGCCCTGGCCGTCGCGGCGCGGCAGGTAGTGCACCAGCATGCGTCGGGCCTCGCCGTCGCGGTGCGGGCTATGGGCCTCGAAGGTCACGTCGCGGCCAGCGAGGGCATCACGGATGCTTGTCTGGCGCTCGGCATAGCCACGTTCACCGAGCACTTCGCGGGCAGTCTTGCCCAGCAGCCATTCGGTCGAGTGGCCGAACCAGTCGGAGTAGTAGCGGTTGTTGAAGCGAAAACGTTCCTCGGCGTCGACGTAGCCGATAAGCACCGGCAGTGCGTCGGTGACCATCTTCAACTCGGCTTCGCTCTGGCGCAGGGCATCTTCGCTGGCCTGCTGTCCGGTGATGTTCATCACTGCGCCGGGGAAGCGCTGTGGCCAGCCCTGCTCGTCGCAATGGCAGCGCCCGCGCGCCAGCGCCCAACGGGTGACGCCGTCGTCGCTGCGCAGCCTGTAGCGCTCGTCGAGCGTACCGCGCTCGACGATGCAGCGCTCCAGCGCGGCGCGCAGGCGTGGCACGTCGTCGGGATGGACATGATCGAAAAAGGCTTCGCTGCTCAGGCCGTTCGGCCCGGACTGGGCCACCGGCAGGATGCGGGAAAGCTCAGCTCCCGCCGGAATCTCGCTGGCCTGGATGGCCCAGTCCCAGATGCCGATCAGGTCGCTGGCCTCGAGTGCCAGCTGCAGGCGCTGTTCGCTGGCGCGGTGCACCTCGGCGCTGAGTTTGTAGTGCAGGGCGGTCTGCGACAGGCGGGTTTCGGTGCGCACGCGTTCGCTGGTCTCGCTGAGGCACAGCAGCAGACCGCCGATGCCGTGCGAGGCGTTGCGAATGGGGCTCAGGGCGAGGTCGAACCAGGCTTCCACCGGAGCGCCATCGCGTTCGATGACCAGTTGCTGATTGCGCAGTACCCGTGGCTCACCGCGGCGGGCAGTGTCGCAGGCCGGCTCCAGCAGGGCCCAGGTCGCGCCCCAGCGGTGGCAAGCGGGCTGGCCGAGTTCGGCCGGGTGGCGATCGCCGATCAGTGCGGCGTGGGCGTCGTTGTACAACTGCAGCGCCTGGTCGCCCCAGAGGATGCACATCGGTAGGGGCGCTTCGAGAATGGTGTCCAGCAGCAGCCGTAGCGAAGCCGGCCAGGCGTCAGGAGTTCCGAGCGCAGTCGCACCCCAGTCATGCCGGCGGATTCGCTCGCTCATCTCGCTGTGACTATGGGGCCAGAATTCGGCGCCTACTGCTGCCATGTTGCTTCCTATCGATCATCCGTGGGCGAACTACGAGCGGCAGGGCATGTGCTGCGCACCGCTGCGCTGTTTCGATGCGTGCCGGCCCGGGCTCATCCTGAGCCGGTTCCCGCCGACGGCAACTGTTGCGTAGTGTAAAGCTTCCGGCTGCCTGAAGGCAGCGCCAGCCGTCACGCTGGACCGCCGTGCAGGCTGCGGATCAGGTCGAGGTAATCGTCAACCGCGGCGAATTCCTCGGTGTCCTTCGGTGCGCTGCGGCTGTCCGGTTCGCGCACCGCCAGCAGATGCGCGATGCCGAAGCGCTGCGCACTACGCAGGATCGGCAGGCTATCGTCGATGAACAGTGCACGTGCGGGCTCGAACTCCAGATCCTGGCGCAGTGCGTGCCAGAACTGCGGCTCCTCCTTCGGATAGCCGTAGTCGTGGGAGCTGATCAGGCGGTCGAACCAGGGCGCCAGTTCGATCTTCTCCAGCTTCAGCGACAACGAGTCGCGGTGCGCATTGGTGATCAGCACCACGCGCTTGCCGGTCTGGCGCAACGCGGCGAGAAATTCGTCGGCATTTGGTCGAAGGGCGATCAGCTCGGCGATCTCGCGTTTCATGTCGCGGATCGGCAGGTTGAGTTCGCGGGTCCAGTAGTCCAGGCAATACCAGGTGAGTTTGCCGACGTGCTCGTTGAACAGTGGCGCCAGTTCCAGCTCGGCCATGGCGCGGCTGATGCCGTGCAGCTCGGCGTAGCGTTGCGGCAGCAGTTCGAGCCAGAAATGATTGTCGAAATGGAGATCCAGCAGCGTGCCGTCCATGTCGAGCAGGACGGTGTCGATGTCGGACCAGGGCAGGTTGGCGGTCATGTGCGGGCTCGCGTCAGCGGTGTATGGACGGGACGGCGTCGGTCAGCTGGTCGCAAAGCACTCACGGCCAGCGCAAAAAGCCGGGTTATGATAGCCGCTCGCGTTTCCAGGAGTTTCCCATGCGCCAGAAACCCACCGTGCTAGCCCGTGAGATCGTCGCCAGCAGCCGACTGTTCCGTGTCGAGGAGCTGCAGCTGCGTTTTTCCAATGGTGTCGAGCGCACCTATGAACGCCTGGTTGGTAAGGGCAGCGGTTACGGCGCGGTGATGATCGTGGCGCTGGCCGATGCGGAGAATGCGCTGCTGGTCGAAGAATATTGCGGCGGCACCGACACCTATGAGCTGTCGCTGCCCAAGGGCCTGATCGAGCCGGGTGAAGACGTGCTCGAAGCGGCCAACCGCGAACTCAAGGAGGAGGCCGGCTTCGGCGCGCGCCGCCTGGAGCTGCTTACCGAGCTGTCGTTGTCGCCCGGTTACATGAGCCAGAAGATTCAGGTGGTGCTGGCGCGCGATCTGTATCCGGAGCAGCTGCCCGGCGACGAGCCGGAGCCGATGCGGCTCGACAAGGTCAACCTGCACGAACTGTCCAGTCTGGTGCAGCATCCGCAGTTCAGCGAGGGGCGCGCATTGGCCGCGTTGTACCTGGCCAAGGATCTGTTGACCCAGCGCGGAGAGTTCGGCCAATGAGTCATCCCTATCTGTCGTCGGTCATCGATCTGGTGCGTCAGGCGGGCGAGGCGATCCTGCCGCACTGGCGCAGCGAGCTGGATGTCCAGACCAAGACCGACGAATCGCCGGTGACCGTCGCAGATATGGCGGCGCATCAGGTGTTACTGGACGGCCTGCTGGCGCTGGATAGCGCCATCCCGGTGCTGTCCGAGGAGGATTGCGAGGTGCCGCTGAGCGAGCGCGCCGGCTGGACGCGCTGGTGGCTGGTTGACCCGCTGGATGGCACCAAGGAATTCATCGCCGGCAGCGAGGAGTTCACGGTCAACGTCGCGCTGATCGAGGCGGGCAAGGTGCGCTTCGGCGTGGTCGGCATTCCGGCATCCGGACGCTGTTACTACGGTGGCGAGGATTTCGGCGCCTGGCGCAGCGAAGTGTCCGGCGCGACTCAGCCGCTGCGCGTGCGCCAGCAGCCGGAGGAAGCGTTTACCGTGGTCGCCAGCCGGCGCCATAGCAGTCCGGCGCAGGAGCAGCTGTTGAGTCGTCTGGGCGAACGTTTCGGTGAGCTGGCGCTGGCGAATGTCGGCAGTTCGCTGAAATTCTGCCTGCTGGCCGAAGGTGCTGCGGATTGCTACCCGCGCCTGGCGCCGACCTCGCAGTGGGATACCGCTGCCGCGCAGGGGGTGCTGGAAGGTGCCGGTGGCGAGGTGCTGGATGTCAGTGGTGCGGCGCTGCGCTATGACGCGCGGGAAAGCTATCTGAACCCATCTTTCCTGGCCCTGCCCAGAGGCGTCGACTGGCGCGACTGGCTGATCGAACTGGCCAATCGCGAGTAACCCCGGCGCGTCTGCCTGGAGCGGGCATTGCGCCGACTGAGCAAGCCGCCGCAGACGCGTGCAATGTAATTCTTCGCTTATTTGTGCAGCACGAACTGCCCGGTGAAGCGCACCGCGTCACGGCCGTCGGCTGCCAGGATGCGGCTTTTCAGCTCCAGCCGCGAACGGCCACGGCGACGATAGATCGATTCGAAGCGCTCCCAGGCCTCGGGGCTCGGCGCTGAACAGATGGCGATTGCATCGTCGACCACCGGCAGCGGGTACTCGATCTGCCCTTCGTGGATGACGATGTGCCCATCCTCGATGCCCGCCTCGCGCAGCCGCAGATGCAGCCAGCCCCAGCCTGCCAGCACCGAAGCGCAATACAGACTGCCGCCGAACATACTGCTCTTGTGGTTGATGTTCGGCTGCAGCGGTACCTGCAGGCGCAACTCATGGTTTTCCCACTGCTCGACGCGCAGCCCGAGCGAGCGGGTCAGCGGAATGTCGTGATGGAGGATGGCTTCCAGGTAGCGGCTATCGCGGCTCATGCCGGGGAGGTTCCTAAACGTTACGAAGATACAGACAGACGCCAAGCATGACTCCTGAGTCACGCTTTGGCCAGTCCGTTCAGGCTATCCGTGGCGACGAATCCGGGCACGCCGCGCTGCTGTCTGCGGTGTTCCGCATCGGTGCTGGCGGGTGCAGCGGCGATGTCCGATGGTGCGCCGCGTCAGCTGGCGGTTTTGCTTCGGTAGGCGCAATAACCTGGGCGCGGGCCGATACGCGGGTGGTTGCGGCAGGTGTCCGGGCGCTTGGCATAGACCGTGCAAAGCCGGGTCTTGCGGTCCAGATAGAGACAGTCGCCATTGGCCAGGCGGGTCAGCGTGAAGATCTCGTGCTTGTGATTGAAGTGCTCGACGATGCCCGCCTTGCTCAGGCGCTTGGCGATGTTCTTCGCCGGCTCGTCGCGCTCGAAGGCATCGACCAGCTCCAGCCGGATCAGGTCGTCGATGCGTACCTCCACCGGCAGGGTGCAGCAGGTCGCATGGCAGTCGCGGCACAGGCCGGCGCTGTAGCGCACCCAGGTTTCCAGGCGTTCCGGGTCGGCGGAGGCGATCAATCTTGTCTTCACGGGCAGTCTTCGGTGCGTTCGGGCGCGCGGATCATAACGAGTCGCGCGGCGATTACCAGCGTCTTCCGACGGCGGCGACCGGACGGGCGGTAGCGCAGATGTAAAGGAAACCTGCAACGCTTTTTCTGGAATGTCGAATGGAGGTGAACGGGCATGGCTGCCGCGAGTCCCTCTTGTGTGTCTTCGCTAACCGAGGTCTGTCCATGACGCAGGAAACAGCCATTGCCACCGCCGAAGAAATTGCCGCTTTCCGTGAGCGAGTGTTGCGCAAACTCACCTACTCGGTTGGCAAGGATCCGGAGAACTCCTCCGATTACGACTGGTTCCATGCGGTAGCCCTGGCTACTCGCGACAGCACCATCGACCGCTGGATGGATTGCACGCGCGAGGCTTACACCAGCGGGCAGAAGCGGGTGTATTACCTCTCTCTGGAGTTTCTCATCGGCCGCCTGCTGGTCGACAGCCTGAGCAACCTCGGTCTGTTCGACGTGGCGCGTGAAGCGCTCGCCGGGCTCGACGTGGATATCGAACGCATCCGCCTGCTGGAGCCTGATGCGGCGCTCGGCAATGGCGGCCTCGGCCGGCTCGCGGCCTGCTTCATGGAGAGCATGGCGACCCTCGGCGTGGTCTCCCATGGTTACGGCATCCGTTATGACCACGGCCTGTTCCGCCAGGCCATCGTCGATGGCTGGCAACACGAGCAGACCGAGACCTGGCTGGATTTCGGCAACCCCTGGGAGTTCGAGCGCTCCGAGGTGAAGTATCTGATCGGCTTCGGCGGCAACGTCACGGCGGCCACCAACGAGAAAGGCGAGGTCCAGCATTTCTGGCACTGGGCCGAAGGGGTACGGGCGATCGCCTATGACACCCCCATCGTCGGTTGGCGCGGCGCCGGGGTGAACACGCTGCGCCTCTGGCGTGCGCGGCCCGAGGCGGATTTCCATCTGGCGCGCTTCAACGCCGGTGACCATATCGGTGCAGCGGCCGAAGAGGCCCGCGCCGAAAGTATTTCACGGGTGCTCTATCCGGCCGACAGCACCGAGGCCGGGCAGGAGCTGCGCCTGCGCCAGGAGTATTTCTTCGTCGCCGCCTCGCTGCAGGACCTGCTGCGTCGCCACATCAAGCAGCGCGGTTCGCTGGACAGCCTGCCCGAGTACACCGCCATCCAGCTCAACGACACCCACCCGGCGATTGCCGTGGCCGAGCTGATGCGCCTGCTGGTCGACGTCCATAGTTACGAGTGGCAGCACGCCTGGCGGCTGACCACGGCGACGCTGTCGTACACCAACCACACGCTGCTGCCAGAAGCGCTGGAAACCTGGCCGGTGGGCCTGATGGAGCGCCTGCTACCGCGGCACATGCAGATCATCTACCTGATCAATGCCTACCATCTCGACCAGCTGCGCGAGCGTGGCGTCCACGATGCCGAGCTGCTGCGTTCTGTATCGCTGATCGAGGAAGATCACGGTCGCCGGGTGCGCATGGGCAATCTGGCCTTCCTCGGTTCGCATAGCACCAATGGCGTATCCGGGCTGCACACCCAGCTGATGCGCAAGACCGTGTTCACCGATCTGCACAGCCTTTACCCGCAGCGGATCAACAGCAAGACCAACGGTATTACCTTCCGCCGCTGGCTCTACCAGGCCAATCCGCAGCTGACCCAGTTGCTGGTGGAGCATGTCGGCGAGGAGGTGCTCGATGAGCCGGAAACCCGCCTGCGCGAGCTCGAACCCTTTGCCGAACAGGCCGCGTTCCGCCAGCGCTTCGCCGAACAGCGGCTGGCCAACAAGCGTCATCTGGCCAATGTGATCCAGGAGCGGCTGGGCATCAGCGTCGACCCGACCGCGCTATTCGACGTGCACGTCAAACGCATCCACGAGTACAAGCGCCAGTTGCTCAACCTGCTGCACACCGTCGCGTTGTACCAGGCGATTCGCTCCGATCCGGGCGGCAACTGGGTGCCGCGGGTGAAGATCTTCGCCGGCAAGGCGGCGGCGAGCTATCACCAGGCCAAGCTGATCATCAAGCTGACCAACGACATCGCCAATACCATCAATGCCGACCCCACCGTGCGCGGCCTGCTCAAGGTGGTGTTCCTGCCCAACTACAACGTCAGCCTGGCCGAGGACATCATCCCGGCGGCGGACCTGTCGGAGCAGATTTCCACCGCCGGCCTGGAAGCTTCGGGTACCAGCAACATGAAGTTCGCCCTCAACGGGGCGCTGACCATCGGCACCCTGGACGGCGCCAATGTGGAGATGAGCGAGCAGATCGGCCTTGAACACATGTTCATCTTCGGCCTTACCGCGCAGCAGGTGAATGTGCGCAAGCAGGCCAACGAGTACAACGCCGAAGCCATCATCGGCGCTTCGCCGCGGCTCAGCGAAGTGCTCTCGGCGATTCGTGGCGGTGCCTTCTCGCCGGGTGATCCGGGCCGCTACACCGGGCTGGTGGATGGCATCAGCTGGCACGACACCTTCATGGTCTGCGCCGATTTCGAGGCTTACTGGCAGGCGCAGCTGGATGTCGAGGAGTGCTGGCGTGATCCGGCCCGCTGGTGGCGTTCCTCCGTGCTGAACACCGCCCGCACCGGCTGGTTCTCGTCGGACCGCACCATTCGCGAGTACGCCCGGGAGATCTGGAAAGTGCTGTGATGGCCGGCGCGCCGGAGGGTCATCCGCCGGCGCGCAGCCGCAAATGGCGAGGGTTGCCGACCGTGCTGGCAATCTGGCCGCCGCTTCGCTGAACTCTGCAGGGGGCGGACCTGTCTGAGGGGAGTTAGTTTTCCTACGGCCTGCTAAACTGCGCGGGTTTATCCTTCCTCCGGAGTCATTTCCATGTCACGCGTAACCCTCAGTCGCTACCTCATCGAGCAGACTCGCAGTAACAACACGCCTGCTGATCTGCGCTTTCTCATCGAGGTCGTGGCACGAGCGTGCAAGGAAATCAGCCACGCGGTATCCAAGGGCGCCCTCGGAGGCGTACTGGGTAGCGCCGACAGCGAGAACATCCAGGGCGAAGTGCAGAAGAAGCTCGACGTGCTCTCCAACGAAATCCTGCTGGAGGCCAACGAGTGGGGCGGTCACCTGGCCGGCATGGCGTCCGAGGAAATGGACAACGCCTACCAGATTCCCGGCAAATACCCCAAAGGCGCTTACCTGCTGGTCTTCGACCCGCTGGACGGCTCGAGCAACATCGATGTCAACGTCTCGGTCGGCACCATCTTCTCCGTGCTGCGCTGCCCGGATGCCTGTTTCAGTCAGAACGACGCACTCGGCGAGGAAGCCTTCCTGCAGCCGGGGACCAAGCAGGTTGCCGCCGGCTACGCCATCTACGGCCCGCAGACCATGCTGATTCTGACTCTCGGCCACGGCGTGATGGGCTTCACCCTGGATCGTGAGCTGGGCAGCTTCGTGCTTACCCACGAGAACCTCAGCGTTCCGCAGAGCACCGCCGAATTCGCCATCAACATGTCCAACCAGCGCCACTGGGAAGAGCCGGTGCAGCGCTATGTCGGCGAGCTGCTGGCCGGCAAGGACGGCCCGCTGGGCAAGAACTACAACATGCGCTGGATCGCCTCGATGGTGGCCGACGTGCATCGCATCCTCACCCGCGGCGGCCTGTTCATGTACCCGCGTGACAACCGCGACCCTTCCATGGCCGGCAAGCTGCGCCTGATGTACGAGGCCAACCCGATGGCGATGATCGTCGAGCAGGCCGGCGGCGCCGCCACCAACGGTACGCAGCGCATCCTGGAAATTCAGCCGGAGTCCCTGCACCAGCGCGTGCCGGTGTTCCTCGGTTCGAAGGAAGAAGTCGAGCGCGTCACCGGCTACCACCAGGGCTGACCGATGCAGGCGCCCTGGCAGGACTTGCTCCACTGGTGGTTCGGCCAGGGCACCAGCGCCAGCGAGATCGCGGCTGAAAAGCAGCGACTCTGGTTTGGCTACCGCGCAGAACAGGACGACGAGGCGCGCCAGCGCTTCGGCGCACTGGTCGAACAGGCTCTGAACGGCGAGCTGCAGGACTGGGCCGAATTGCCCGAGGGCTGGCTCGCACTGGTGCTGCTGCTCGATCAGCTGCCGCGCATGATCCATCGCAACACGCCGAAGGCTTTCGCCGGCGACGAGCGCGCCCAGCACCTGGTTCGCGATGGCCTGGCCCACGGCGGCGACATGCTGTTGGCGCCGATCCAGCGCGTGTTCATCTACCTGGTGCTGGAGCACGCGGAGAATCTGGCAACCCAGGATCTGGCCGTCGCGCAGTTCACGGCCTTGCGCGACATTGCCGACGAGTCGGAACAGCCGCTGTTCGTCGGCTTTCTCGACTATGCCGAGCGTCACCGTGAGGTGATCTCCCGCTTCGGCCGCTTCCCGCATCGCAATGCAACTCTCGGCCGCGAAGCCAGCGACGCCGAGCGACTATTTCTGGAGCAGCCGGGCTCGTCCTTCTGAGCGCGGATGCCATTTCCGGCCAACGCTCCGCGGCACCGCTTCCGCCGGGCATTGAACCTTAGAGCAAGCAAGGAGCTCGATATGCCATTGCGTACCCCATTGCTGATTGCCTGCGTCGTCCTGCTGGCTGCCTGCAGTCCGATCACCCAG